>VOFD01002380.1_pt1 | contig 162332 bp, 192 predicted proteins | sample 5384101 | NCBI WGS metagenome assembly VOFD01 (sample SAMN12384723, study PRJNA508395) | human gut metagenome | isolation source: healthy gut C | host: Homo sapiens | reverse complement strand
GCACCTCAAACGGCACGTTCTCATAATGGAGCGTATCAGAAGAACCAGACTTCTTGCTACGCTTAATCTTACCCTCTTTGATAAGACGTTCTTTTTCTGCTTTAATCCGTTCGAGCAAAACAGAAGCAGGTTCATCATTAGGATCTTGCGGCACGAGCTTGCCATATTCGTAAGATTGAGTGTTTTTTGACGTAATTTCTCAATATCCATACTTCTCGCACAGAAAAATATTAAAACCCAACTATTTGTCTGAACTCCCTTTACTTTGCATTCTTTCTTCTTATCTACTGTCATCGTCTATCCTCACACCGCTTCATATTCAAGCTATTCAATAATATTTTCCAATTTTATTCGTCTTTCTCGAAGGCTTTTCGTAAGTTTGTCAAAAGTACAGCGCATTCCATAGAAAAAAGTCTGATTATGAGTATGTATCAGGGCCTCATACTGATAATCTTAGCATGCAAGGTCCTCCCATAAGTAACATTTATTACTATGAACAACAAGCTGTTTACCTTTCTCGACCCTCTGCTGGGTTACATCGACAATGGTCGTTTCTTCCGCGAACCCTTCCGCTGGCTCTATGTCATCTTTGCCGTATTGAACTTGCTGTTTCCTATCTTTATACTGGCAAAGGTCATCGAGATGGACTTCTTCAAATATGCCGAAGGGAAATTAATCCTTGCTTTCATTCTGCTGTTCATTATCCTTTGCGCAGGAGCATGGGGAAGCTATCTGCTCTGGATGAACCGGAAAAACAAACTGAAAGAAGCTATTCAGGAAGAAAATGAATTCATTGCCATTCCTGTTGTATCGCACCTGACGCAGACGATGGGTGAATGGCTGGGACTATATATCGGTGTCATCGGTACACTGTGTTCGGTGGTTATTGCAATCTTTGCTGCCAATGAAATCAGATACATACTGCCGATACCTTCCGGTATGTTCTTCCTGATGCCTATATACGGCTTCCTGATTGTAGTGTTCGCACGCCTGCTTGCCGAGTTGTATCGCGCATTGGCCGTCATTGCCAACAACACCAGGAAATTGACAAAGACAGAAGCAAAAGCCGAAGCCAAACTGGAAGATATAGAAGATATAGAGGAAATCTAAATATATGAAGAAAGTAGTCATAGCTATTGACTCCTTTAAAGGATGTTTACCCTCGGCAGAAGCTGGAAAAGCAGCTGCCGAGGGTATTCGTTCCGTATACCCGGAATGTGAAGTTATCTGCCTGCCCATAGCCGATGGGGGCGAAGGAATGCTGGATGTGCTGATTATGGCGATCAACGGTCAGGAAGTTCCGATCTCCGCCCACGATCCATTGATGAGGTGGCGCAATACTTATTACGGCATTTCCGAAAATGGGGAAACAGCTTTCATAGAAATGGCAAGCATCAGCGGATTGCCTTTAGTTCCACCGGAAAGAAGAAACCCAATGCTGACTACCACTTACGGCACGGGAGAAATCATTCGTGATGCTCTGGAACGTGGTTGCCGCAACTTTATCATTGGCATTGGTGGCAGTGCAACCAATGATGCGGGGTTAGGAATGCTTCAGGCATTAGGCTTTCGTTTTTCAGACAAGGAGGGTAAAGAAGTAGGGACAGGCCGTGGAGAAGTATTAATAAAAGTAGCGCATATAGACAGCACTTGTGTCCATCCGGCTTTAAACAGTTGCCGATTTACTGTTGCCTGTGATGTACAAAATCCATTCTATGGTCCCGAAGGAGCGGCTTATGTCTTTGCACCTCAGAAAGGAGCAGACCGGGAAATGGTGGAGGCATTGGATGCAGGACTGCAAAACTTTGCAGAAGTCATCCGTCATACGACGGGAAAAGATATTTCCCATCATCCCGGAGCCGGTGCCGCCGGAGGTATGGGTGGTAGTCTGCTGGCTTTCCTGAATGCGGAACTGAAACCCGGCATACAACTGATGCTGGAAGCTCTTAACTTCAGTAATAAAATAAAAAGCGCTGACCTGATCATTACCGGAGAAGGAAAAGCTGATCGGCAAACATTGATGGGAAAAGTTCCTTCCGGCATACTTGCTGAAGCCCGGAAACAAAATATTCCGGCAATCCTGTTAGCCGGCAACATAGAAGATTCAGATGAATTACAACAAGCCGGGTTTGAAGGGGTCTTCTCTGTTAACCCTCCATTCATATCGTTAGAAGAAGCCATGAGACCGGAAGTTGCATGCAAAAACATACAGCAAACAGTCGAGTCTATTTGCAAGAAATAAATGATTAGATGCAAGTGTGTCTCCGTATCAGAGTTTATGTATCACTCTGCGACAACGTTTCATTTCCCTTTCCGTCAGTCCGGGATGTTGTTTCGTTCCGCCTTTCTCGATGGCTGAAACAACTTTAAAGCCGCTCCATTTCAGGATTTCTTTCAGCGCTTTTACTACTCCCCTTGTCTGATTAAAGAATATATTGAAAGGATATGGAGTAGTGCAAGTGCTTACGATAACTGCCTTTTTACCTTTATGCAGGCCGATAGGAATACCTCGTGAGGTCTCTCCCATCATTCCGTAAACGATGCGATCGAACATCACTTTCAGTTGTCCCGGCAGGTTTCCCCAATAACAGGGAGCGCCGATTATCAGTGCTTGTGCTTCTTCTATCTGCTTCAGCACACGTTGTGCATCATCCTCAGGCAAACAACATTTCAGTTTCTCACGGCAACTCATACAGCCGATGCAGGGACTGATTTGCAGGTCAGCCACTCTAATCACGGTAACTTCGTCTCCATTCGCCCGGGCTTCCGTTTCCATCAATTGCAGCATTTTCGAGATATGTCCTTGCTTGCGGGGACTTCCGTTGATAATCAGTATTTTCATAATTAGTCCGTATTTACGCAATTCCCAATAGCTGGACGTCAAACACCAAAGTAGAGAAAGCAGGAATAGGGCCACTGCTACGTGTACCATATCCCATTGCATAAGGAATATAAACAATCCAATGATCTCCTACATGCATTCGTTGCAGGGCTATCTGCCAGCCTTCAATGACTTCATTCAGACGAAAAGCCTCAGGGTAATTCCGTTTCCAGGAGTTATCGAACTCGCGGCCATTTATCAAAGTGCCTTTATAATGCACTGTTACGATACTATTCAAACGAGGAGTATTGCCGCCATTCCCTTCTTCCAATACCCGATATAGAATTCCGCAAGGCAGTTCCCGGATATCATTCTCTGCACGCAAAGCCTCCAGGTACCGCTCATTCTGCAATTTATATTCTTCTTTTCGTCCCATAAGTTATAAATGATTCTTCTTTCCCACAAAAGTACAACATTTATGCTATCCACCCAAATATGGAATAAGCTCATCGTGCGTTTTTGGAGATTATATGAATAAGCGGTATCTTTGCTCCATGAAAAAATTAGTTATTGTCGGATGTGGACGACTGGCCGGAATAGTTTCGGATGCAGTTGTTAATGGCTTATTGCCGGAATATGATTTAGTTGGAGTTTACTCACGCACAGCAGAAAAAGCTGAACGTATAGTTAGTAAAATGCAGCAACACGGGAAATCCTGCGTAGCATGTACAACCCCGGAAGATTTACTGGCACTGAAACCGGATTATCTGGTAGAAGCAGCCTCTCCTGCTGCCATGAAAGAGTTTGCATTGCCCGCCCTAAAGAACGGTACTTCCATCGTCACCTTGTCTATCGGTGCTCTGGCAGACACTGCATTCTATCAGGAAGTGATGGAGACTGCCAAAGCGAACGGTACGCGTGTATACATCGTTTCCGGTGCTACGGGCGGTTTCGATGTTCTGCGGACAGCTTCTTTAATGGGAAATGCAAAAGCTAAATTCTTTAATGAAAAAGGTCCTGATGCCTTGAAAGGAACAGTTGTATATGATGAGACATTGCAAACGGAGCAACGTGTTGTCTTCTCAGGAAATGCTACTGAAGCCATAGCCATGTTCCCAACAAAAGTCAATGTAGCCGTTGCTGCTTCACTGGCCTCCATCGGCCCGGAGAATATGGAAATGTCCATGCAATCCACTCCCGGATTCGTGGGAGACACTCAAAGAGTGGAAATAAAGAACGATCAGGTGCATGCCGTAATTGATGTGTACAGCGCCACCGCTGAAATTGCAGGGTGGTCTGTTGTGAACACCCTGCTTAACATAACATCACCGATTGTAGTCTTCTGATTACATTATCGGTTATATGCTTCTATATTGGCCAGTACTTTCTCGCTCAGGCGGTCAAACGCCTGACGGGTACGGCCTGTAGACACCTGCATACAGCGGACATGCGGATGGCTTAAAAGATGCGCTCCACCCAAAGCTCCCAGTGTATCACAAAAACAAAGGTTATCACCTTTCAGCCACTTAACGAACGCGGGTTCGTCCCACGCCGGAGACAGCCCGGTATTGAACAATATCTTTTTATTTCCGAGTTGTTCGAACTCAGCCTCATGTAACAGGACTGTATTCTTATTGAGACAACAGAAAACGACTTCACTCTGAGAAAGAAGTTCTCCCAAAGGGTAAGAAACGATATCCTTTGGCAGCCGCATCCTCTTTTTTCACTACGGGCAAAATAAGCGATATCCGCCCCAAAAAGAATTTCAATGCATCGGCAATCATGCCACCGGATTTACCCAATCCTATGACACCTACTTTCAGCCCTGTGATCTCCCGGGGCATTTCTTCCCAGGATTCCTGACCAAATCCATGCAGGCAACGCACCAGTTCGCTGACTACATATTCCACCACACCTTCATCCCCATAATCCCGGATACCGGTTACAGTAATCCCCCGTTCGTTCGCATAACGAATGTCTACATTGGCACTCTCCGGCGAATACGGCGAGCAGCACATACCGATATATCTTATATTTGGACACTTCTCGAGCACACTCCTGTTTATTTGTGAAGTATAACTCAATAGCACAGCATCGGCATCTCCGATACGGGCTACTATTTCATCATCCCCTGCCGGAACATCAGGGAACATCACTACCTTTTCTGCATACGAATGCAGTGCTTTTTCTGCTGACGGAATCAGGCTTACAGGCTCTATTGCTACAAGTTTACGAAACATAGTTTTTTATTTTAGAGAGGACGAAGTTAGCAAAAAGAGTGATATAAAACAAAAGAGCTGCCATCGATCATACGTGACAACTCTTTCTTACTATCTTTACGACAATACTTTTTTCTTGTTCTTATGCGGACGATCTTTTGCAATCCAACGTCCACCATTGCGTTCCATCTCTATCAAGCGGTTCGCTTCCTTGAATGCCGACAGGGCATCCCTACGTTTTTTCGTCTTCATTGTTCTACAATTTTTATACATTACAATATAGCTGAAAGGCTAATGTTTCGCAAAGATAATGCAAATTGAGCGCAGAACTTTCATACTTGCATGAAAAAGTTATGCCGAAACTATCCTCTGCTGCCCAAACTATTCTTATCCGGATTTATCTCCGAAACCATATTGCGCACTTCTTTCTTATCGACTTTGGAATATAAGCCCAATTGTCGTCCAGGTAATGTTCCTTCAGCATCTTTTTTGTATCTTGCTCTTCTCTTCAAGAGCCTTTTCATCTTTTTTATCCATATCGTTATCTGGTTTAGGTTATTTACTGATATACTAACAAACAGATGCTCCTTAAAGTTCTACTTTGCTGCAAAAAAGAGAGTTGACAGGGACATTGCCAACTCTTTTTTTAATTCTTCAGAATAGAGTATTATTTCTTACTCAATTTCAGTTCCGTAATAAAAGCGGCAACAAGCCCTATACCACCAAATACAAGTACACATGCTCCATAAACCAAGGAAACTGTTTCTCTATACACACGCCAATCATCCATATTCTTATCCAAATATCCGGGAACCGATGAAGTACAGATAATAAAACCTATCAACAGACCTAACCCCATACCCAGCAGAAGACATCCTATCTTCAACGCCGAAAAAGAATAATTACTGTGAAATCTCGGTATAGATGCCACATCCGGTTCATATTTATCTCCCATTTTCTCAATAATCATCAACCGCTCTTTCTTACATACAAACAGTTCAAACAGTTTGTAAATCCCTACAGTAATGATTGCCATTATCGCAGGCACCATAATAAAATTCATCATATTCGTTTCGTTTTAAATTAGTATTTTTGTTCCTTTGTACACTTTAGACGCAGTGTCTTGTGTAAGGTTACACATTTCATCGAAAAAAAATATTTCTCAGAAACAATGTAACCTCCTACAAAGAGTTGCGTCTAAAAGGCAGAATGGAGAATAACGAAACACATATTATCCAACGCATACTGAGAGGGGAAACTGCTCTATACGAATACTTCCTGAATCAACACGGTCAACAGGTCTTTTCTCTGATTGCCCGCATCATCTGTAACCAGGAAGATGCCGAGGAGTTGACGCAAGACGTTTTTCTGAAAGCGTTCCAGCACCTCTCCTCTTTCAAAGCTGAAAGTTCGTTCTCAACATGGATTTATTCCATTGCTTATAATACGGCGATTTCGGCAACCCGTAAGAAGAAGTTCGATACCTTTGCCATGGATGATACGTTGCTCGCCAACATTTCCGACCAACAAGTAGATGAAACGCTTAATGATGAAAGTGAGGAAATGATTATCAGATTAAACAGAGCCATAGAAAAACTTAACTCAGACGAGCGTGCCTTGATTACCTTGTTCTACTACGAAGAAAAGTCATTGAATGAAACTGCCCTGATTCTGGGCCTGACGGAAAGCAATGCAAAAGTAAAATTGCATCGCGTACGCAAAAAAGATATATGTACTCATAAAACAAGAGGAAGTATGAACGAAGAACAAAAAAGACAAAGGACTGAAAAAAGCTATAAAAAGAGGAAAACGGATTTCGTCTACCTTCCAATTTCGCCTACCATACCATGAGGAAGGTGGAAGAAGCCATACGCTTACGCGAAAAGAAATCGGAACGAAGAACGCTGTTTGCTACGATAGCCGCTTCCATATTTTTAATCGGATGCTGCATTGCCGGATTAGTGATTTATTTCGGTAATACAATCAGGGAAGCCTTCACCCGCCCCGACATACTGGAAACGGAAAAGATTCAAATTCCCTCATTCTATTTACTGATACTTATCGCAATGCCTCTGTTCCTTATCTTTGACCGCTGGATGAGGAAACGATATTTTAATAAGCATCACCCTTAAAGAAAAAACGAGGATATCCTTTGCAGGAACATCCTCGCTTCACTTTTTTATTCCATATTTTAATCCAGCTTATGAATCACCAACCCCGAACGTAGTTTCGGTTCAAACCACGTTGTCTTAGGCGGCATGATATTGCCCGTATCTGCAATATTCATCAATTGCTTCATGCTGACAGGATAAAGTGCCAAAGCCACTTTCATTTCACCACTATCCACACGCTTCTTCAACTCACCCAGACCACGGATACCTCCAACAAAATCAATACGTTTATCCGAACGCAGATCTTTGATGCCGAGAACTTCATCCAGAATAAGGTTGGAAGAGATAGTAACATCCAGTACACCAATCGGATCATTATCATTGTAAGTACCCGGTTTAGCGGTCAGACTGTACCACTTGCCATCCAGATAAAGGGAGAAATTATGCAAACCGGCAGGTTTATAGATTTCAGTGCCTTTTTCTTCTACCACAAAATTCTTGCTGACAGCGGTCAGGAATTGTTCCGGAGACAGCCCGTTCAAGTCTTTTACAACACGGTTGTAATCAATAATAGTCAGCTGGTTGGCCGGGAAACATACAGCCATAAAGTAATTATATTCTTCATTACCGGTATGGGTTACATTTTGCTTGGCCTTCTCCGCTCCTACCAAAGCAGCGGCGGCGGTACGATGATGTCCGTCGGCAATATAAAGAGCAGGCATCTTAGCAAATTCCTTCGTAATGGCATCAATGTCTTCCTGCTTATCAATAATCCAGAAAGTATGACCAAAGCCATCACCGGGAGCAATAAAATCATATACCGGCTTTTCGGCTGTATAATGAGCGATAATAGCATCCAGAGTAGCATTGTCAGGATATGCAAAGAATACCGGTTCTATATTGGCATTATTTACGCGGACATGTTTCATGCGGTCTTCCTCCTTGTCACGACGGGTCAGTTCATGTTTTTTGATGACCCCGTTCATATAATCAGGTACATAGGCACCTACTACTAAACCGTATTGCGTTTTCCCATTCATGGTCTGCGCATAGACGTAGTAGTTTTCTTTATCATCCTGCACCAGCCAGCCTTTGTCCTGAAACATCTGGAAGTTTTCGGCAGCTTTCTGATAAACACATTCATCATGTTCGTCGGTACCTACGGGAAAGTCTATTTCGGGTTTAATGATATGATACAACGATTTTTCGTTTCCTTTTGCCTCTTCACGCGCTTCTGCTGAGTTCAGCACATCATACGGGCGGGAAGCTACTTGTCCACCAGATCCTGCGGTGGACGGATACCTTTAAAAGGTTTAATTATTGCCATGGCTAGTCATTTATGATTTATGATTTATGATTTATAACTCATGAACTATGAAGACTTTTGCTTGGTAGTGAGAATACTACGCGAACAGCATACTTCAACGCCTTATCATACGTCAGTTTTTCCCATAAATCATAAATTATAAATCATAAATCTGATTATTTCTTATTAACACGGAATTTCTCGCAACCGTCTTTCAGGAAACCAACAATCTGTTGTGCAGCGGCAATACCGGCATTGATGTTAGCTTCAGCAGTCTGTGCCCCCATCTTCTTCGGTGTAGAGAAATAACGGCCTACGAACTTGGCAGCAAATGTTTCGTGAGCTGCGGGCATGATATCAGTCATGTATTTCAGATCACCGCGTTCTTCCATCAAGCTGAATCAGTTCCGCTTCGTTGATGACTTCCTTACGGGCAGTGTTCACCAAGATGGCACCCTTCGGCATTTTATTTACCAAAGCATAGTTGATAGAATTCTTCGTTTCAGCAGTAGTCGGGATGTGAAGCGAAACTACGTCACAGGCAGAATAAAGCCATCAGCAGAGTCAACAGCCTTTCACACCGTCTTTCTCGCATGAATACCCAGTTTCTTACCTTTCAACTCCGTACCGGATTAGCCGTCATAGAAAATTGCGGACAGCCATTATCATCATGCCGAAAGCCAGCTCTGCTACGGCATTAGAGTTCTGCCCCGGCGTGTTCATTACGCATACGCCATGAGCCGTAGCCGCTTCAAGGTCTACATTATCGTAACCCGCTCCTGCACGTACTACAATCTTCAGTTCCTTGGCAGCGTCCAACACTTCATCGTCTATCACGTCGCTCCGGATAATCAAAGCATTGGCATCTTTCACTGCATCCAGCAACTGGGCTTTATCTGTATATTTCTCCAGCAGAGCCAATTCGTAACCAGCCCCTTCAATTTCTTTGCGAATACCGTCTACAGCTACTTTAGCGAACGGTTTGTCGGTTGCAATTAATACTTTCATGATTCTTATGATATTAAAAAAAAAGACTCACCACAGATTACACAGATTATCACAGATTTTAATCATTTAAAAAATCTGCGTCCGTCTGCGTAATCTGTGGTGAATAATATTATTAATGAAGTTTCTCAAATTCCTGCATGCAGTCGATCAAAGCCTGTACACTTTCTTTCGGCATAGCGTTGTAGCAAGATGCACGGAAACCACCCACTGAACGGTGTCCTTTGATACCTACCATGCCTCTTTCAGTAGCAAACTTTATGAAGTCCGCTTCAAATTCCTTGTATTCGGGAGCCATTACGAAGCAGATATTCATGCGTGAACGGTCTTCTTTGGCAGCGGTACCAACAAACATCTTGTTGCGATCGATTTCAGCATACAGCATATCAGCCTTTTCGATGGCACGACGTTCCATTTCTTTCACACCACCCTGTGCCTTGATCCAACGCAAAGTCTGCAATGCAGCATAGATGGGAACCACCGGAGGAGTATTGAACATAGAACCGCTGTCAATATGTGTCTGATAGTTCAGCATCGTACGGGAATATAACGGGATACCTTACCTAAAGCATCATTCTTTACGATAACGAAGGTGACGCCGGAAGGAGCCAAATTCTTCTGCGCACCACCATAGATACAAATATATTTAGACACGTCGATAGGACGGGAAGAAAATATCGGATGACATATCAGCAATCATAGGAACCGTTTAATCCAAATCTTCTTGAAGTTCAGTTCCATAGATAGTGTTATTCGTTGTGACGTGGAAATAATCTGCATCAGCAGGCACTGTATAATCCTTAGGAATATAAGTATATGTAGATTCAGCAGAGGAAGCGACTTCAACTTCTACAACTTCACCAAACCCCTTAGCTTCTTTCATCGCTTTTTTGGCCCATACGCCAGTGTTCAGGTAAGCAGCCTTTTTTTCGAGGAAGTTGAAAGGTATCCATACAGAATTCCAAGCTGGCTCCACCCCCCAAGAATAGTACCGAATACCCTTCCGGGATATTGAGTAATTCTTTGAATAGTGCTACGGCTTCGTCCACAACAGGTTGGAAGTCCTTGGCGCGGTGGCTGATTTCCATCAGTGAGAGACCAGAGCCGTTGAAATCTAGAATAGCTTTTGCCGTATCCTCAATCACCTCACGCGGAAGAATGGAAGGTCCTGCATTGAAATTATGCTTTTTCATTTGAAGTTTGTTTTGGTTATACAATTTCGTTCATTATGTCTTTATGACCTTGCGAAATTACGGAAATTATTTCTTTAAAACAAACCTTTCATAATGAAATTCTATTTTAACAGCGCATTTAGCTTACTTTTTTATGGTTTATACAGGATATATGCACCATTTTGTTATCCATACTTATCAAGAACGGACTTTTAGAAGAATCTAATAGTAATACGATTTTATTGCTTTACATTCAGAAGTTTAGACGCAAAAAAGTGAATATTTATAAGAAAGCTTCTTAGCTTCCTCAATTATCGTCTTTACTCCTTTAATTTTCTCATGTATCAACGTGCAAGCAACTGTTTCATCTTACTACGGCGCACAGCTACGAAAGCATAGTGTTCTTTCACATCCATTGTCCCACATCTTCACGCGCCAGTCCACCTTTCTTATATAAGAAGCCGACAATATCGATTTTGTTCAGCTTTATCTTTCTTTCCTTTACCTATATATAAGGTAGCCCATCGGGACTTGGCCGGCTTCGGCGGTACTTCCGGAAACTCAAAGACTTCAATATCTTCGGGAATGTATTCAGGAACCCGTTCTTCATTGTGCAGGATGAGATAGGAATTTCCGTCAGCTTCCCAACGAGCCGTACGTCCGTTACGGTGCGTATAGGCTTCTTCATTGACAGGAAGATGATAATGAACTACGTTTTCTATACCGGGGATATCCAGTCCGCGGGCAGCAAGATCAGTAGAGATCAATACGGCACAACTGCCGTTACGAAACTTATAGAGCGCCCGTTCACGATCGTTGCTCCATACCGCCATGAACATATCGCATGGGAATTTCTTTGCTTTGCAGATATCCGGTGACTCGTTCCACACTTTCACGATAGTTGCAGAATACAAGGGTAGAATGATAGCCAAGCACACAAAGCAGGTTATAGAGAGTTTCCAGCTTATCTTTTTCGGGAGAAACAACTTTATGAAGTTTCAGACGCGGTGCAAGGGCATCAGGGTCCAGGAAATTCAGTTTGACAAGTCGAGAACTGTCAGCAGAAAGTTGGTCCTCACCTCCTACTCCGGCAAATTGGGGAATTTCTTCAGCATCCGTAGCCGAAAGCAGAATACGCTTCTTTAATGACGGTAACTGTCCGATCACTTCCGCCATTTCATCGTGAAAACCGAACTCAAGGCATTTATCGAACTCATCTATCACCAATGTGGTGACGGTAGCCGCATCGAAATTCTCTTTCCGCAGATGATCGTTCATTCGTCCCGGCGTACCGATAATGACGGAAGGATGAATCCCCTTCATTGTCCTGTGCTCTTCCATTGCAGGACGACCGCCGTAACAACTCATAGCTTTAAACGGGGTCCCCATGGATTTGAATACCGTTTCAATCTGCAATGCCAGTCCTCGTGAGGGCACCAGAACAACGGCTTGTACGCCTTGCGCATCCGTTTTCAGAGTCTGCACCAGCGGAAGCAGAAAAGCCAGCGTTTTACCCGATCCTGTGGGTGAAAGCAGCACCAAGTCTTTATTTTCACGGTAAGCTTCCCGGGTTGCCTCTTGCATCGGGGTTCAAGTTGCTCTATTTGCAGATTACGCAGTATATCTTGAATTTCCATAATAATCTTTTGTTATGACGAGCCAAAGATAATGCAAATTGGGCGTAGAACTTTCATGCATGTATGAAAAAAGTTAATAAAAAAAACTCTCAGCCGTAGCCTTGCAGGAGTTTTTTCAAAATATCGAAGTCATTTACCAATTTTAGCGTATGCCTTATCCGCCGAAGTTGTCGAACATCAAGTTCTGAGCCGGAACGCCGAGATCGTCGAGCATCTTCACAGACATCGGGCCAGGACCACACATGTATTCGATATCTTCAGCTTCGTGATTCTTCAGATCATAAATCACCTGATGAACGAAGCCCGGAGTATACTTCACGCCTGCTGCATCTGCTGCGGGATCCGGACGGTCGAGTGCCAGATGGAATGTGAAGTTCGGGAAATCCTTCTCAATTTGCAGGAAGTCTTCCAAGTAGAATACTTCGTTCAGGGCACGGGCACCATAGAAGTAAGACATCTTGCGGTTGGTAGTGTGCAGCGTCTTCGTCATGTGCATAATTTGCGCACGCAACGGAGCCATACCGGCACCACCACCTACCCAAATCATTTCCTTCTTAGAATCGAAGATCGGGTGGAAGTCTCCGTAAGGACCACTCATGATTACCTTATCACCCGGTTTCAGTGTGAAGATGTAAGATGAAGCGATACCCGGAGGTACATCCATAAAGCCGGTCCCTGATCTTTCGGCTTGAACGGAGGAGTAGCGATACGCACTGTCAGCATGATACGGTCACCCTCGGCAGGATAGTTGGCCATAGAGTAAGCACGGATGGTTTCTTCCGTATTCTTACATTTCAAGCCGAACAGACCGAATTTTTCCCATGCGGGCAGATATTCCGGACCAATAAGTCTTTTGTCGATATCCTTGTCATAATTCATTGAGTATTTAGGTATCTTAATCTGAGCATATGAACCCGGAACGAAGTCCATGTGTTCACCTTTCGGCAACGCCACAATGAACTCTTTGATGAAAGTAGCAACGTTCTTGTTGCTGATTACTTCGCATTCCCACTCTTTTACACCCAGTACAGACTCATCAATCTTGATAGCCATATCACTCTTCACTTTCACCTGGCAACCCAGACGCCAATGATCCTGCACCTGTTTGCGGCTGAAGTGAGGAACTTCAGACGGCAGGATTTCGCCACCACCATCGAGTACCTGACATTTACATTGACCGCAAGAACCTTTGCCACCACAAGCCGATGACAGGTAGACGCCGTTCACGGCCAACGTGTTCAGCAACGTTGAACCGGAAGCTACGTCCAGTACATTTTATCGCCGTTGATAGTCAGTTTTACATTACCTGAAGGTAAAGAAGTTCTTGGCAACCAGCAGGATAACAACGAGCAACAGGATAATTCCAAGGAATACTCCAATACTAGCTAATATTAAATTCATATCCATTGTTCTATTCCTTTCCTTATAGATTTTCAAACCAGAGAAACACATGAATGCCATTGCCATCAAACCTACAGTAATGAACGTGATACCCAGGCCTTTCAGCGGAGCGGGAACGTCAGAGTAAGCCATTTTTTCACGAATGGCAGCCAGGCCGATAATAGCCAGCGCCCAGCCGATACCTGAGCCGAGTGCATAAGAGAGAGCATCCCAGATATCACCGATGTATTTCGGATCGCTTGGAGCGAGATTGATACGTTGCTGCATGAACAGTGAAGCACCCATGATAGCACAGTTTACAGCAATCAGCGGAAGAAGATACCCAATGAAGCATAGAGCGACGGGCTGAAACGTTCAACCGCCATTTCCACCAACTGAACGATACCGGCAATAACGGCAATAAACAGGATAAAGCTCAAGAAACTGAGGTCGACACCTTCAATGATAGCATTAGCAGCCAGCACTTTGGTTTGCAACAAGTAGTTCACCGGCAGAGTTACAATCAACACGAAAGTAACAGCTGCACCCAGACCTACGGCTGTCTTTACGTTCTTCGATACTGCCAGGTAAGAACACATCCCCAAGAAGTACGCAAAATCATGTTGTCCACAAAGATGGAGCGGACGAATAAACTTATTAAATGTTCCATATATTTTAATTAAAAATTAAGAATGAAGAATTAATTACTTTCTTTCTTGCAATTCTTTGTGTTTTGCACGTTGGTACCAAATGATGCAAGCGACGATAATCAACGCCATAGGAGGCATCAGCATCAAGCCGTTGTTCACATAACCGATATTCATATAGGCTCATAATTCAGAATATTGAAACCGAGCAATGTACCGGCTCCTAACAGTTCGCGGAAGAATGCTACGATAATCAGGATCTTGGCATAACCCAAACCGTTACCTATACCATCGAGGCATGACTCCCACGGACCGTTCATCATAGCAAACGCTTCCAGACGTCCCATCAGGATACAGTTTGTAATAATCAGACCTACATATACAGAAAGCTGCACACTTACGTCATATGCGAACGCTTTCAGAATTTCACTAACGATGGTTACCAATGCGGCACAACAACCAACTGGACAATGATACGGATACGGTTCGGAATGGTGTTGCGCAACAAGGAGATAACCACATTGGAGAAAGCCGTAATAATCGTCACGGAAAGACCCATCACGATAGCCGGTTCCAGCTGAGCCGTTACAGCCAGTGCAGAACAGATACCCAGCACCTGTACGGTAACAGGGTTGTTCAATGCCCAGCGGGGTTGAGAATGACTTCTCTATTTTTTTTGAAAATAAACTGTCCCATATTCTATCTTTCTCCTCCTTATTATTTAGTTAAAAAACTCAATAACTATTCAGACAAGCTTTCAGCATGGCATCTACACCTACAGAAGTAATAGTACCACCTGAGATACCGTCTACCTGATAATCGGGTTTTGCCACCTTACCGTTCTTCACACACCCAAGAGCAATAGAGCCATCCATCCCAAAGTCTTTTTTCCAACGAACTTCATTCTGGAAATGTTCGGTTGGCGATTTCTGCACCCAGACCCGGAGTTTCACTGGCATGAGAGAAGTAAACACCGTAAACGGTATCCTTATCTCTGTTCAGTGCGACGTATCCCCAGATAGGTCCCCAAAGACCGGCACCGTAAATAGGCAGTACATATTTAGTCTGACCATCCACGTCGCATACAAACTACGTGCAGACGTTGTTGTTCTTTCGCTTCTTTCTCGTAGTTGGTAGCAAATTCACCTGTTTTTCAGTCAGCGTACCGTCTACGTTCATCAGCATGTCCCTTTTACATATTTCTTATATTCAGCATCCGCATCTTCCACATTTTTAATGTTCAATGCAGCGAGTATCTGTTTCTTAGTGTCCAACTGCACATTCTTGTCTTGTGTAGATTTCAGTGAAGAACTAACGAATGCCAGCAGGAATGCTACGATAATAACCATTACCGAAGCATAAATGATAGTATAACTATTACTATTTGTATTCATTTTCTTTTCGGTATTTTAATTGTTAGACTTGATAGTGCGTTTTTCACGACGGCTGATATTGCCCTGTACCACACAGTAGTCGATCAACGGAGCGAAGATGTTCATCAGCAGGATGGCGAGCATCATACCTTCGGGATAACCCGGATTCAGTACGCGGATAACGATAGCCATCACACCGATCAGGAAGCCGAGATATATTTACCCTTTTCCGTACGTGCGGAAGTCACAGGATCGGTAGCCATGAACACGGCGCCGAAGCAGAAACCGCCCAATACGATGTGTTCGTACCAAGGCAACTGAGCCATCATGTATCCGTCCCCGATTGATTGAACACCCAACCCATAACGGCACCGCCGACAAATACAGACAATCGTTTTCCAACTTGCCACGCCTGTCCACAACAGGATGATGGCACCCAGTGCGATAGCGATAACGCTGGTTTCACCGATAGAACCCGGAATCAGACCTGTTAATCATATCCCATGTTGAATGCAGGAACACTACCAGATGTAGCAGCCACGCCTAACGGAGTAGCGGCGGTCAAGCCATCTACCGTCTTGCCCAATCCGAAAATGCTATCGCCCGAAACCCATACGGCATCGCCCGACATTTTGGTCGGATAAGCAAAGAAACAGGAATGCGCGCGTAATCAACGCAGGGGATTGAATACGTTCATACCTGTACCGCCGAATACTTCCTTTGCGAAGATAACAGAGAATGCTGTTGCTACAGCCAGAATCCAAAGCGGACATTCCACCGGAACGATCATCGGGATCAGGATACCGGAAACAAGGAATCCTTCCTGAATCTCTTCTTTCTTCCATTGGGCTACGATGAACTCAATACCCAGACCTACGACATACGATACAATGATTTTAGGCAACACGGCAAGGAAACCATATCCGAACAATTCCATAAAGCTGCCTTCCACGCCTGCCGCATGATAATGCTGGTAACCCACATTGTACATACCGAACAATAGGGCCGGCATCAAAGCAATGACCACGAATGACATGATACGTTTGCTATCTATCGCATCGTGGATGTGAACACCTGTTTTCGAAGTGCTGTTCGGTACGAACAGGAATGTTTCGAAACCGTCAAACACCGACGGAAAGCATGGTATTTGCCTCCCTCCTCAAAGTTTGGCTTTATCTTGTCGAGATAATTTCTTAATGCTTTCATTTAATTATTATTTTTAGTTGACAAGGCATCAGTTTTAATTTCATTAAGTTAACCTATCCCCTTGTTTTTACTTTTTATTTTTATTAACACATTTCCGCATGTCAAGTCCGGCACGAACGATGCGTTGCAGTTCCATCTTCGAAGAGCAGACAAATTCGCAAAGCGCGAAATCTTCGGGAGCCACCTCATAGATACCAAGCGCTTCCATCCGGTCAATGTCACCGGCGATGATTGCCTTAATCAGGTATTCCGGCAGAATGTCCATCGGAAACCTTATCGTATTCACCCGACATAATCATGTGACGTTCGCCTCCTTTACACGGGCATCCAACGTATATTCTTTGTTCTTGCCCAGCAGCCAGCTGAAGTAAGAACGGTTCACGCTGAACTGATTGAAACGCGGCATAATCCATCCGAGCATTTCGTGGATGTCGTCGCCTTCGGGGATAACAGTCAGCTGGCTGTCGAATGCGCCGAGGAATGCGTTCGGAGAAACCTTCTTGCCTGTCAGTACATTACCGCTGATATAGCGCAAGTCTTTGTCTTTTGTTACATTGCCGGCAAACACGTTTGTCAGCAAAGCACCTACTTTCAGTTTGCAGTATGCAGGTTTCAACACTTCGGAACCTGTAACAGCCATTGTGCGCGTGATGTCTACACGACCTGTATTGAACAGGCGTCCGATGAATATTACGGCTTCCGGACTGATAGTCCACACCGTTTCTCCCTTTCACATAGGAGAAATGTGGTTGATCTGTACGCCTACATTACCAGCCGGGTTCGGTCCGTCGAAAGCGGTGATTGTAACGTTCTTAGCTTGCGTCAGTGCGGTAGCGTTCTGTTTTACACTAATACTCAGGTACGTCTTTGCCATCTTGGAAAGAGCATCCAATCCTGTCTGGAAGTTTGCTTCCTCGCCTTTCAGAACGAATTCGAAATCGGGTGCCAGCGGGTTACTGTCGAAGGCCGAAACAAAGATAGCTTTCAGATACATCGTGGGGTCAGCAATCACGTCATAGGGACGCTGACGGATGAACGCGAACATACCTGCTTCCAGCAATGCGGCTTTCACTGCTCACCATTCAGGGAACTCAACGTTCTTCTTACCGAAATCTTCATAGTCTTGCTCTGCAGCAGCTTCCACAACAATGTTCAGCACTTTACGACGGGCGCCGCGCTCCACACTTGTCACTACGCCACTTACTGGCGATACAAACTTCAATTCAGGATGATTCTTGTCGATAAACAAGGGCCCTCCCGCCATCACATATTCCTGTTCTTTGACTACTACCTTCGGACGTAACCCGTAAAATCTTCAGGAACCAATGCGTAGAATCCCGGTTCTTTTCACTGTTGCACGTTTCAGCAGCTTTTCCTTTCAGGTTTATGTCAAGGCCTTTACGTAACTTTATTACATTTGCCATGCGTTTATAAAAATAATGGTTCCATTCATCGGTCATGATCAGATGTCCCTGATAACCGCTTGCAGGTCCCCAACTATTTTCAACCATCCATTTCACGGGTTTCCCGTCTTTATTCAGATCCACAGCCATAAGGGTCATGGCATGAGACGAGCCGCTGGAGAAGGTTTGGATGCGTTGTTTCTTATCCATATTGAAGGTGGTGCCCATGAGCGATTCATAATCATAGTTTTTCACATCGAGCAAGCCACGCTCGGAATTCAGGAACTTGCCTACGTCGCAAGAGAAATACATCATGGTGCTGTCCTTCAGGGAAGCGATAGCCATTTCTTTGATATCTTCCACAGGCAGGGTGACGTACGTCCAGTTCTTCCCGTCGTAGCGGTGACGGTCGTAATCTATTTCATAACACTTGTAGTACTCGCGCGAAGGATCGTTCATAACCATCACATAATTGGTCAACAGATTCTCGTCGCCATACTTCTTGAGGAAGGACATCGGGGTGTGATGTTCCGTTTCGACAGGATTGCCCTGGGCATCTTTACGCACATAGTCAAACTCCGTAGGAGGAACGCCAAGATTCAGCACCAGCATGCGATAGATAGTGCCGAGCATCGCAGTCTTTTCCTTATCCAGCGCCGCAGGCTTTGCCCCTTTAGAAGCCAGATCACGCAGTTGCAGACCGTATTCCTTTAACTTCAAAGAAATCAGATTTGCCATACGCGACGTATTGTCGCTGCTGTTCGTTTCCGGCATGGCTTCTTTAGGAACCAAACCATATTTACCTACAATGTCTGCAACGCCCGTAAAAGTTCCTCCATCGCTTAGCGGATGTTGGAAAAGCCATTCTACGGTTTTATCGTTCAAGGGTTTGTCACGGGTATCAATGACGCCTTGCAGGAAGAGGTTAGCCTTCTCCAGCTGGTCCCAGAAAAAAGGATAAATTTCCGAGAATTCAAAAGACTGGAAGCCGTATTTACCGATGGCTTTGGCACGCATCACGTTCAGCCCTGTGAAAAGCCAGCAACGACCGGATGATTTCTGGTCGGTGATGCCTTTCGAATTTACTTTTTACGGAGAAATGAGTATCCATTCCGGCCAGATTCTCCTGGTTGAGTGCAAGTTTGCGGATGTCATTGTTGCCAATGGCGTTACGCAGAGCTTTGTCGGCACTGGTTCCCTCGTAACTCTGTTTGATCTGGTTCAGCATCGCATCGCTGATACCGCCTTTCCCGTCTTGCGCCTGTACGGAAAGTAATGCGGCGCTGAAAACAAAAACGGATAAAATTCGTCTATTCATCATATACTATAGTTTTATAATATGTTGTCCTGGCATTGCCATTAGTGTAAAATCAGGTTTCAGTAAAATGCAAAATTAATGGCTTTTTTGAAACTTTTAGTAAAATCTGCGGATTTTTGGTAAACTATTGTGCTGCCATCTTTAAACTATAACTTGGCAAAGTTAAACAATTATATCGAACCGTATCTATATAAATCAATACATAGCAGATAAAATTCCGCAAGCCAAAACAGCTTTGCCTGGCTTGCGGAAAAAAGTCATAATGCAGTTTCTCCTATAACGGCATCGCATTGGCACCTACTACACCCGCTATAGCGGATGCCACCGCGATAACCACTTTCAGAATCAGATCCCAAACCGTTTTTTGATTGCCATAATTTTCCACACCTCCTTCCGTAAATTTAAAATTTGAGAAAATGATTGTTAACTTCCCGGCTATCCAAGCGGATTTTCATCCAGCCCGCCGTCGCCGCCCGAATCGCTACCGCCACTACCCGATCCGCTCTCCAGCTTTTCCAATTCGAACACCACATTATTCAAAGCCCCCTTGGTGGTGACGGTAGACTCATTCACCAGCTTCAGTGTATTGTCCGCCAGAAAGCGGATATTCACGCGGGTGATATTCTTCACGCTACACTTGGCTGCCGTCTCCACGCCCGGGCAACGGAAAGTGATGTAGAACGTGCCGAAATTATCCAGTTTCACACGGTTGCCGTCACGTAAAATCTGTTTCATACTGCGCACCAAAGATTTGATGACGTGTTCCACATCTTCCACCGAAAGCGCACCGATGCCCTCTATCTCACTGGCAATGCGGTTGATATTGTACAACTGCCCCGAATCGGGCTTCTGACGGAGGTAATAGTACAAGGGAGAACTGGAGTCTCCAATGTTTTTCTACGCTGATAGCGCTTTAGTTTTACTGTTCCCATAAGTTTTTTCCTGTTTGTTTTTTTAGAATATGAATAATTTTAATTTCGCCCCCCGGAACCAAGTCCGGTACAGGCACTCGAAACGTTTCGTTGACACAAAGGTACGACAGGGAGACACCCCCTCCGGAGGATAGCGGAGGTTAGCGGAGAATATCGGAGGATAAGGGAGGATAAAAAAAGAAAATAGTTTATCGTAAGGTAGTAAACAGTATACCAAACGCTTGATTATCCCGCTGAAAATCATTAACTTTACAGAATATAACAGTAATAATCAATCAATTATGAACACTAAGAACAATTATCAGACAAAAGCCAAAAGCCAAGAAGAAACAGACGATGAAAACGACTTTCCGATACGGACATACGGAAAAGGAGAACTGGCCGCAAAATACATGCCCGATGTGCAACAACAAACAGCCGTCAACCGCTTTAATGAGTGGATACACCTCTGCCCCGGACTGGAAGAACGGCTCGCCGCAACAGGCTGGAGCCTCGAAAGGAGGAAATATACACCCGCGCAAGTGCGCATCATAGTCAAAGCATTGGGCACTCCTTAAGACAGATACATGACCCGCCCAGGCATTTCCGATTCCGCTTCAAGAGATTCACCGGCAACGCTCAGGCAATCTGCCAACAGCTTCAAGCCGTTTTCTTACAGCTTCAGCACATTTCCCCCGTTCCTTATCCGCGTGTACGCAAGTACGCCCGCGAGAGATATTTTTATTTATATAGAGAAAAAAGTCACTAAGAGGAGGTCCCCCTCCTCCTCTAAATGACTTTTTTCCTGCTATTTTTGATATAGAATATTATAGACGTATGAATTATATGTAATATTGCACCGACAATTTTTATTTATTTACTTAAAACTTAAAATTATGTCCTCTAAAAAAAGGCTTATGTGCTGGATTGCAAAGAACCCGGAAAAGATGCCGGAAGCGGAAAAGAGATTATCACCTTGGTGTATAACAAACAAGCGAATGACTCCGACATCCTACAAGCGTTAGATTCATTCAAGTCATTAATCTGCAACCGTGTAGAGATTCTGCCTCTCAAGCGCTATCATTATCTCAAAGCATGGTATGAGATGCTGACGGGTCCCTACTCTCCACTGCCCAATCCCACTCCGGCCAGCGTTTCCGATTTCATTCTGTCAATATTCAGCATTCTATCCCAAAGGGGAACCGGAGAATACATCCAGCGTGACACACTGATTAAGAGGGTGGAAGAGTTATTCAACGACTGATAATCCGGGAGCCTCCCGTATTATCATAAACATTTTTCATCAACAACACAATTCCCCGTTTGGCTCTAAAACGGGGGATTGCCGTTTCAGATAAAAGACGGATATTTGCCTCCGCTATGCCAAACAGGCAAGTATAATCAATTTTTAATATAGATTCTAAAAAACATGAAAGAATTAAATGTAACCACCTACAGAGGGTATTCTCAGGTAAACGGCAGTATCACGCTATCGCAATTGCACGAACTTATTTGCGGCAACACTTATCAGACCCAGATTAACAACATACAGCAAGCCCTGGCAGCAGGAGACAATGACCGGGCCGACCGGATCAAGGCCCAGTTGCCCTATCTCACCGCCACAACCAATTACCACGAACGTAGGCTTCCCTACAGTCTGGAATATTACAATGACATCGCTACGCTGGATTTCGACAATATGCAGCTGGGGCAAATGGAAATCTTCCGCCGGCAAGCAGAAGCCGATGACGCCACCCTACTCGCATACCTCAGTCCGCGACGCCACGGACTGAAAATACTCGCTTATCTGACCACCCCCGAAGCACAGGCATTGCGCGACGCCTTCAACAAGCACACCCAGCCGCACACCTACACTGAGTTGGAATCTTACCACAAAGCGCAATATGAACTGGCACGCCTGCACTACGAAGAACTACTTCAGACGGAAGCCGACCCCAGCGGCAGCGACCTGGCACGGGGAATTTTCATTTCTCACGACCCGAAAGCCTTCTTCTCACCTCAACGGTCGGCAGCCGTACTTCCCTTGCAGGGCTCCTTTGCGCTACCCAGCAAAGAAGAATCGCTTCCCCGGAAAATAAAGAAAAGCACTTTGCCTGCGCCGGACGAAAGCGTAAATCTGAACCAAATGAGCCAACAGGCACGACTGGACTATGACCGCGCACTGGCCTACGCCCGCAAAAAGTATAAATTCGTGGAAAGCCAACGGGACAATTTCGTCTACACCCTGGCAAACCGCTGTTACTTCTACGGACTGCCCGTGCAGGATACTTTGTTGTTGGTTCGCCACAGTTTCGGCAACGTAGCCGGATTTGACGCTGAAACACCCGTGCAAAACGCCTACAGCTATACTTCGCACACCGACGAAGTAAAGAAGGAAAAAGAACGTCCGCTGGTGGAGAGACTATACGACTTCCTGGACCATAACTACATCTTCCGACGTAATGAAGTGCTGGACACGGTAGAGTTCCGTCGCCTCAACACCTCCGAATCTTCGGAAAACACTCCCCCGGCGGCTTTCAGTATTCTGCGCACCAAAGACATCAACAGCATCTACATGCACGCTCAGCGCAACTCCCTGCGCTGTCCGCAATCTATGATGAAAGCAGCCATAGACTCGGACTACGCCAAGGATTTCAATCCGTTTCTGGACTGCTTCGAGAAAATGAAAAAATGGGATGGAAAGACCGACCACATCGCCCGGTTGGCCTCACTGGTGAAGACCAGTGATCCAGACTTCTGGCTGGATGCCCTTCGCCACTGGCTGGTAGGCATGGTAGCGTGCGCCCTTGAAGATTCCGTGCAAAACCAACTCTTCCTGCTGCTCTACAGCAAGCAAGGCAAAGGCAAGAGTTTCTTTATCCGCAACCTGCTACCGCCCCCGTTGCGGAAATATGTCCGCAACGGCATGATTGACTTCCGCAACAAAGATCATGCTTTGGCACTCTCTTACAACATCCTCATCAATCTTGAAGAGTTCGACGGCGTCAGTCCCGAACAACTGAGCGAACTGAAACACATCATCGGACAAGACAATATGCAGGAGCGCAAAGCATTCGACGCACAAGCTTATAATTTCGTACGCCGCGCCTCATTCATTGGCAGCACCAACAACCCGCACTGTCTGCAAGATATTGGCGAGAACCGGCGTTTTCTCTTCATTTGCATAGATTCGGTAGATTTCAAGACTCCTATCGACCACGAAGGAATCTACTCACAGGCTCTTGCGCTCTACCGCAACGGCTACGAATACTGGTATGAAGGTGAAGAAATAGACTTCCTGAACCGGCGCAACGAAGAATTCCGCATGAAGGAACCGGTAGAGGAGAATCTTTTCTACTACTACCGGAAAGCACGTGAAGGAGAAGTGAGCCAGAAGTGGCTGCCTGCCTCACAGATGCTATCTACAATCTGTGTGTACGGACGCATACAAGCCACCCACCGGAATATGCAGACACTGGTGACCGTGTTGCAGCAACACCGATTCCTCAAACGGGTTACGCCGGAGGGAATAACGGAATATGCCATCGTGGAATATTCGTCCGACGAAAGAAGCGCCAACGCAGTGAAAGCGATCACTCATGAACAAAAACCGGACCCCAGACTGACAATCTGATGAGAGTGCAGAAAACAAAAAAGTGATAAAATTCGTTTATACCTTAAAGTGACGAGCTACAAATGAAGAGTGGCAAACGTAACAATAACACCCTTTTACGCCGGAAAGCACTCGCAATTTGCAGCCCGTCATTCGTGTTTTTTTGAAACTTTTAGTGAAATCTTTAGATTTATTGTCTATCAATTTGAAAACCTATCCAAATAAATTAGTTTTCTTTGCACCCTCATTCGCACGATATGAAGAAATATATAATAGGTATTATGACGTTACTGCTTTCAGTAACAGCTCTTTCCGCTCAGGAAACAATGGATTTGACTACCAACAATGACACCACTTCGGCATTGACGAAACGTGAATTACGGAAACAAAAGGTAGCAAAACGGAATTTGCATTATAACATTCTGGGTGGCCCCAGCTATACCCCCGACTTTGGCGCCGTACTTGGCGGAAGTGCCCTGATGACCTTCCGGATGAATCCCAGTGACACCACGCAGTTGCGTTCTGTAGTCCCCGTAGCCATCGCTTTCCTGTTCAATGGCGGCATCAACCTCTTCTCCAAGCCCCAGCTTTTCTTCAAAGGCGACCGCTTCCGCATCTTCGGAAAGTTTGCCTATAAGAATACGGAAGATAATTTCTACGGTTTAGGCTATAATACGAACAAAGATTATGTCCGCAGCGACACCACGAGCCAATACCGTTACAGCGGCATACAGTTCAACCCCTGGTTCCTGTTCCGCCTGGGCAACAGCAATATATTTGCCGGTCCGCAGATAGACATCAACTATGACGACATCACGGAGCCTGCCAAACACCTGGTAAACGAACCTTCCTACAAAGCGGCGGGCGGAACCAGCAAAGGATATACGAACTTCAACTCCGGCGTCGGCTTCCTACTGACTTACGACAGTCGTGACATCCCCGCCAATGCCTATCGGGGTATGTATCTTGATTTCCGGGGCATGATGTACACTAAATTCCTTGGAAGCGATGACAATTTCTATCGCTTGGAGATAGACTACCGCCAGTACAAGAACCTGGGCAAGCGCAGGGTACTTGCCTGGACGGCCCAGAGCAAAAATGTATTCGGTGACGTGCCGTTGACGCAATACGTACTTACAGGGACTCCTTTCGATCTGCGAGGCTATTACATGGGGCAGTATCGTGATAAATCTTCCCACGTAGTCATGGCAGAATACCGCCAGATGATAAATACCGACAAGAGCACGTGGGTGAAACGTATGCTCAACCATGTAGGGTTTGTGGGATGGGCAGGTTGCGGTTTCATGGGACCCACCATCGGCAAGATAGAAGGTGTGCTGCCCAACTATGGCTTAGGATTACGCATCGAGGTGCAGCCCCGCATGAACGTGCGTCTCGACTTGGGTAGAAATACAGTCAATAAGCAGATGTTGTTCTACTTTAATATGACGGAAGCGTTTTGATTCTCTTCTGTACGGTTTTGAATCAAATGGGTACGCGGACGACGCGGATAAGGCGGACGAACGCGGACTTTAATTTATTATTATAGTATAGCGCAGCTTTTTAAATCCGCGTTCGTCCGCCTTATCCGCGTGCGTATCCATTGATTCATGTCTGCACCAGTTATGAATATATTTAGACACGGAATTACACGGATTACACTGTTGCAGTATATAAAAACAACAGTGTAATCCGTGAAATCCGTGTCTAAAATATCAATTAGCTTTTGCCTCTTTTCTTTTCCGTTAATAAATCATAATTCTTCCCCTTTTCTTGCATCAGTAAAAGATTATCTATAAATTTAGGGATTATTTTTTGTTTACCTTAAACAAAACTGAAAATATCACATAATGAGAACTTTCGAGATAGTATTCTGGATAAGCCTGTTTATCGTATTCTACACTTATATAGGATATGGAATTGTATTGTACATTTTGGTCAAGATTAAAGAAACTTTCCGCAAACCGATACACTACCCCATGCCTCCCGATGCGGAACTACCCGAACTAACCCTTTTCATAGCCGCCTATAACGAAGAAGACGTTGTGGACGAGAAGATGCAGAACTGCCTGGAGCTGGATTACCCCGCAGAAAAGCTACGGATATTCTGGGTTACGGACGGCAGCAACGACCACACCAACGAACGCCTCGCACGCTGGCCGCAAGCCACCGTGCTCCACCAGCCTGAACGGCAGGGAAAAACCGCCGCACTCAACCGGGGCATGAAATTCGTAAAAACTCCCCTTGTCATATTCACCGATGCCAACACACACCTGAACCGGGAAGCCTTGCGTGAAATAGTTCACGCCTTCGCCAACCCCAAAGTGGGCTGCGTGGCAGGCGAAAAACGTATCGCCATGCAAACCAAGGATAATGCCGCATCGGGTGGAGAAGGTATCTACTGGAAATACGAGTCTACCCTGAAAGCTCTCGATTCACGACTCTACTCCGCCGTAGGCGCTGCCGGAGAACTGTTTGCTGTGCGCAGTGAGCTGTTTGAAGACATGCGGACAGATACATTGCTCGATGATTTCATTCTCTCCCTGCGCATCGTCATGCGGGGATACACCATTGCCTATTGCGCTGCCGCATACGCCACCGAAAGTGGCTCGGCAGATATGCGGGAAGAGGAAAAGCGCAAGATACGCATTGCCGCCGGAGGTTTGCAATCCATCTGGCGGTTGCGCCCGTTGCTGAACCCTTTCCGATATGGCTTGCTCAATTTCCAATATGTGTCCCATCGTGTCCTGCGGTGGTCCATCACTCCTATCTTGTTATTCCTATTGCTACCCCTCAACGTAGTGTTGCTCTTCATAAGCGCCCAACCGATGTTTTACGCTGTCATTCTGGCACTGCAAATACTGTTCTACCTGATGGGCATCTGGGGATATATCCTCTCACGGAGACACATCAAGAACAAGTTACTCTTTATTCCTTATTACTTCCTCTTCATGAACGTCAACGTAATCAGAGGATTCCGCTACCTGAGCAAACGTAAAGGCAACAAAAGCGGAGCCTGGGAAAAAGCACGAAGGGCAGGCTGATAAAAACCTACCAATAAATCTAAATACAAAGAAAGATAATGAAAAGCATTCTGAAAGACAAGAACAATTCCGAAAAGCTCCTGAACATGACATCAGATACATTGATACTCATGGACAGGGATGGTGTGTGCGTAGACATAGCCATCCACAACGTAGAGCTATGGTTTCTGAAAGAAGAAAAGTTGCTCGGTAAAAACCTGTTGGCAATGCTGCCACCAAGAACATACGGCGAATTTTATCCCGAATTCAAGAAAGTCCTGTTGCACAGAACAAAATCCGTCCGCAATTATGAACTCAACTTACGAAATGAAACCTATTTCTTCAAATGCATCATGCAGCCATACGGCGACCTGATATTATGCCAATATCGTGACATCACGGAACGCAGCCAGCAAAAGCTGGAACTGGAAAGAAACAATCGGGAACTCTACGAGATTCAGAAAGCCGCCCTCATCGGCAGCTGGCAGTATGAGTCCGACACACGAACTTTCAGCTATGCCGGCCACACCGATATCATGTGTACCGAAGAGCCACAGGACATCAATATCGACATATACCTGCAACATGTACTTCCGGAAGACAGGGAAACCTTCAATAACTGGCTGGAACAGAATCTGCAAGGTGATATGGAGAACAGCGTGGATTATCGCATTCTGTATCAGAAACAAATCTTCTACATCCGCCTCAAGGCCTTTACACGTGAACGCCATAAGGACGGCACCACCACCATGGAAGGCTACATACAAAATATTACAGACATACAGCGCCGCCGCAATGACATCAACCTGCTTACCCATGCCATAAACAATTCAACAGAAGATATCTACTCAGCCCGGGAAGACGGTACACTCATATTCGCCAACCGCTGTTTTAAAGAGCGGCACAACATAAGCAATACGGATGACATTACTCAAATGAAGATATACGACCTCAATCGTATGGCCGCAACCAGAAGGCATGGGCAGAATTTGCCGCCAGCGTCAAACGGGGAGAATTCAGTCAAGGTTACGTCGTCCATAACCCGTTACCACTTCGCCCCGAAGTGCTTGCCATTGAAGGCAATTCCTATTGGGTCACCAGCGACGAAGGAATAGGCACGGTCTGGACATTCGGCAGAGATGTAACACAACGCATCCGTCAAGAACAGGAAATCAAGCAATTAAATCAAGTTCTGGATAAAATTATTGAGAATCTGCCCGCCAGTGTTGTCGTGAAAGACGTTAAGAATGGCTTTAAATACCTCTACCGCAATCGTGAGTCATACAATCGGGACATTACCATGCAGGAAGCCCTGGGAAAAGACGACTATGATTTTTATGGTTCTGGAATAGCGGAAGAAAAAAGAAAACAGGATATTGAAATAGCCACCACCGGACAGGAAATGCATTGGGTGGCGGAAGAACGCGATGGTAACGGCAATCCCCTCTTCCTCGACAAGCGGGAAATGAAAATAGAAAGTAATGACTTCCCGCCCATTCTGTTAAGCATCGAATGGGACATCACCGACATGGAACTGATGAGACGGGAGCTGATGGTAGCCAAAGAGAAAGCCGAAACCTCCGACCAACTCAAATCAGCCTTCCTTGCCAACATGAGCCACGAGATACGTACACCACTCAATGCCATCGTAGGCTTTTCACGTATCATTGCCGAAAGCGAAAATACGGAAGAGCGCAAAGAGTATTACAACATTGTGGAAGCCAACAACGAACGTCTGTTGCAACTCATCAATGAAATTCTCGACCTCTCGAAGATAGAGGCCGGAATTGTGGAGTTCAGCATCGCCGCCGTCCGCCTGCACCCGCTGTGCAAGGAAATCCATGATGCACATGTATTCCGCTGTCCGTCAGGTGTAGAGCTGATATTCGATCCATCCGATGAAGATATTCTGATAGACTCTGATAAGAACCGCATCTTCCAGGTGATATCGAACCTGATAGGAAATGCGTTCAAATTCACCACCAAAGGCAGCATCAGCTACGGATACCACCGGGAAGGGGAAACTATCGTATTCCATGTGACTGACACAGGTACAGGCATCGCCCCCGAAAAGATAGGAAAGGTATTCGAACGGTTTGTAAAAGCCAACAATTTTGCACAGGGCACCGGATTGGGTTTAGCCATTTGCAAAACAATCATCGAACGTCTGGGTGGAACAATCTCCGTGACCTCCGAACTTGAGAAAGGAACTACCTTCATCTTTACCCTGCCCGCCAAGACCACCAAAGACGAAGATAAGGAAAAAACTGAAAACAGCCCCGAAGAAGATAAACCGGCGGCCGGAAAACAAAGTGCAGGCAGCGAAAGCACAGAAAAAGTACAGGTGTCGTCGCAGGAAAACATCTCACTGAAAACTGTTCTGATAGCCGAAGACACGGACAGCAATTACATCCTGACCAAAGCTATTCTTAGTAAGGAATACCACCTGGAACGTGCCAAAGATGGCATGGAAGCCGTCAACATGTTTGTAGAAATAAATCCGGATATCATCCTGATGGATATGAAAATGCCCAATCTCGGTGGACTGGATGCAACGAGAATCATTCGTGAACTGTCACCGGACGTACCCATTGTCGCTCTGACAGCTTTTGCCTACGATCATGACCGCAAAGCAGCACTCGATGCGGGTTGCAACGATTTCCTGACCAAACCTTTCACGCAGGAGGTACTGAAGGAGACGATAAAGAAGTGGGTTAATAAGTGATTAACCCACTTATCACTTATCACGCAAAGATATCGCTTCTTTGAATATAGGCAATCACATCGCCCTTATTCACGATATCGCCTTGTTTGGCGCATATCTCTACGACGCGTCCGGTGAATCCGGTCAATATCTTTTCGTATTCTCCCCACGGGGTGGAGAGGTAACAGAACACTTCATCATGCTGGTATTTACGCCCTATGAACGGAGCCACGGAAGGACCTTCCACAGATACTTCCCACAGCACCTGTCCTTTATCCGGTGCAATAATCGGATCGGCCTTGGCACGTTTCAGTTTCCGGATTTCTTCTTCAGAATATCCATTCTTCACCATAGACGCATCTTTGGCACGTTGCAATTCATCCTCGAAACGCTTCTTGGCTGTACCGGACTTGTAATCACGATACTGACGGTCGTGCATGGCAAGTTCAAAGAGTTCTTCTTCATCATCTCCATATTCCCAACCATTCTCGTCCATTTCTTTCCGATATTCATCCAGAGCATCCGGATAGTTCAATTGTGGATCGGTATCCACAAATTCATATCCTTTTGATATCGCCAATTCCACAATTTCAGGAGCCAGCTCGCCCGGCAGACGTCCGCTCTTACCGAGAATCATATCCCACGTATGATTATCTATCATCGTCCAGCGCTCTTCACCTTTCACCAACTGCATAAGGTTCATCAATGCCACATTCTTCACATACTGGCTGAAAGGCGTTACCAACGGAGGATACCCCAGCTTAGGCCATACGTATTCCACCTCGTCGAAGAGCATCACCAACAGGTCGTCAGTGCTGAGTTCCGGTTCATTCTTCCCTCTTAATATCATGTTTATACCCGAATGTACTCCCTTCAGATCGGCCATCATGGAACCCATCATACCACCCGGAAGGCCACACTTCAACAGCAAAGAGGACATGTGTTTATTGGTCGGATCCATGAAATAGCCCAGGAAGTCATCTATAAATTCCTGTGTCATGGCACGTGCCTTCATATATGCCTTCATATTGATATCGGGCACCTGGAAGCCCTTATCTTTCAGCATGGCTTGTACGGAGATTACGTCCGGATGTACTTTACCCCAGGACATCGGTTCCATAGCCACATCAATAATGTCGGCGCCATTCTCGCAAACTTCCAGGATAGAAGCCATCGACAAACCCGGTCCGCTATGACCGTGATACTGGATAATCACTTCGGGATGCCTTTCCTTAATCGTCTTCGTCAACCGTCCCAGCATACCCGGACGACCGATGCCTGCCATATCTTTCAGACAGATTTCGGGTGCTCCCGCTTCAATCAGCTGGTCGGCAACATGGGCATAATATTCCACCGTATGCACAGGCGAGTGTGTGATACAAAGAGTTGCCTGCGGTATCATCCCTGCCTCCAATGCATATTTAATAGAAGGAATTATATTCCGTGTCTCGTTCAGTCCACAGAAGATGCGGGTGATATCCACCCCTTGCGCATGCTTCACACGATACATCAGACGGCGTACATCGGCAGGCACAGGATACATGCGCAAAGCGTTCAGACCACGGTCCAGCATATGCGTTTGTATACCCACTTCATTGAAAGGTTTGGTAAAAGCACGTACGGCTTTGTTAGGATTCTCACCGTGCAACAGATTCACTTGCTCAAAAGCTCCCCCGTTCGTTTCCACACGGGCAAAACACCCCATTTCAATAATCAACGGAGCGATACGTACCAATTGGTCTACACGAGGTTGATATTTACCGGAAGATTGCCACATATCACGGTAAACAAGACTGAATTTAATTTCCTTTTTCATCGCAGTCAGCAGTTAGCGGTTTAACATATATGAATTACTTGGTTAACTTAATAAGTACAAATATAAAGGTTTATTCTGACATATAGTCAAAATTAGACTTGAATTATTCAGCATAAAAGATATGTTTAATATCATATTGAAACAGATTTTTCATTTTACAACATTTCCCACCATTTCATTCCTCTATGATTCAGACGATAATTTATCGGAAAGGATGGAGGGAGTCATTACGGAAAAGAAAGGAACCCATCCCATCACTCCCCTCCCACAAAAAAACATGCCCGGAGCATTGCTCTGGGCTATAAATATTAAGTTTGTCAGTCTTCAGTCTGCACTGTTTGTTTTCAAACAAAGTCTTTCAGTTCTTGTTGTAGCCGTTGGCGGGTAAAGAAGATACGGCTTTTTACGGTTCCTAGAGGCAATCCGAGACGGTCAGCTATTTCACGGTACTTGAAACCGGAGACATGCATGGAGAAAGGAACTTTATAATCGCGGGGTAACGAATTCACGATGCGATGCATTTCTTTTAAATCATAAGATCCTTCGGCATTTGCAAAACCGGAGTTTTGCGGCAGGTTTAAATGATAAAGGTTATCTGTCTGGTCCACGAAAGTTTGTTCGCGAACGATTCTGCGGTAGTTATTAATAAAGATATTCCGCATAATGGTGTACATCCACCCTTTGAAGTTGGTATCGGGCATGTACTTGTCTTCGTTGTCCAATGCCTTGAGCGAGGTTTCTTGCAATAAATCATTCGCCTCCTCTTTATCGGCTGTCAACTTATATGCAAAGCGAAGCAGTTCTTCTTGCACACTAATCAAATCCTTCCTAAAACTGTAGGTATTCATACTTTGCTCTTTTAAATAGTTAATAATTATTTTAAATTCACGATTGCAAGTATAGGGAAGTTCTGGGGTTTCCAAGAACCGAGTTTTGTTTTTTATTTAGGGCGAAAACTATCAATTGAGAGTTTTCTGGTGGTGATTTTTGTAAAAAGCGTATCTTTTTCCGAAGATTTCGTAAACTGTTTGTGATTTTTTTATAGTTTTGCCTACATATAGCAAAAACACTTTATTTAAAAACACTTTATTTTTATGAGACGAATTATTAAATCAATCACTCTTTTGGCTATCATGGCTATCGCTTTGCCGTCATTCGGTCAAGGATTGAAAGCTTTCAAGCTGAAAAACGGCCTTTCCGTATATATATGGGAAGACAACACGAAATCGGATGTATTCGGTGCTGTAGGTGTACGTACTGGCTCAGTCAACGATCCGGCTGAATATACCGGTTTGGCACACTATCTGGAACATGTCATGTTCAAAGGCACGGATAAAATCAGTACACTTGACTGGGCGGCAGAAGAACCCATCTACCAAAAAATCATCGCAAAATACGACGAGATGGCTGATGAAACTGATCCGGTAAAGAAAGAAGCTATCGGAAAAGAAATCAATGAACTTACAATCGAAGCAGCCAAAGTCAGCGTATCGACTGAATTCTCCAATTTAATGGAGAGCATGGGTGCTAAAGGGCTGAATGCCGGTACAAGCTACGACTTCACTTATTATCATAACTCTTTCCCGGCATACCAAATCAACAAATGGTTAGAAATCAGTTCTCAACGTTTCATTAATCCTGTATTCCGTACTTTCCAGTCCGAATTGGAGACGGTATACGAAGAATATAACCGCGCACAAGATAATCAAGGCAGAGTGCAACAACAATTCCTGTTGGATAAAGCATTCGAAGGACATCCTTACTCCCGCTCAGTATTGGGATTGCCCGAACATCTGAAAAATCCGCGACTGAGCAAACTGATTGAATTCTATAACCAATGGTATACTCCACAAAACATGGTATTGATTCTTGTAGGTAACGTCAATGCCCAGCAGATCAGCGGACGTATCAATGCTGCCTTCGGACGTTTGCAAAACCATGAATTGCCGGCACGCAAGGAATATCCCGATCTGAACATAAAAGGCCGTACGCAATATACAGCCAAAATAGGTTATTATCCCAGTGTCTACCTGGTTTACAAAGGTGTGCCTGCCGGACATCCCGATGAAAATGCACTGAAAATAGCTCTCTCATTGCTCTCCAACAGTAGCAACACAGGTGCGTTGAACAAGCTGATCATCGACGGTGAGTTAACCAGCGGCTATGCAGCTACCCTCACGTTCCGTGAACAGGGCCGTAACATAGTTCAGGTCACTCCATTATACGACGAGAACCAACGACGCTTCGAATCAAACAAAAGTGCAGAGAAGAAGGCACTGAAAGCCATTGAAAAGATTGCCAACGGAGACTTCGCAGACTGGACAATCGATGCCATCAAGAACAATATGTGCCGTGACTTCGACTTGATGATGGAAGACAACGAAACGAAAGCCGAAATGTTGTTGGAAGCTTTCACCAATGAGCAAGATCTGGGCAAAGTGCTTAACTACAAAGATGAAATTATGTCCATCACCAACGATGACATCAAGCGTGTAGCCAAACAATATCTGACCAATGATTATCTGGCACTCTACATCGAAAAAGGTAAGACAAGCAAAGAAGGCAAACTGAAGAAGCCCGAATACAAGCCTATCGAACCGCCTGTTGGCAAACAATCTCTTTACGCTACTCAGTTCAAGAGCATGCCTATCGGACAAGTAGACGAAAAGTTCATAGATTTCAGTAATGTGCAGACGAAACAGCTGAATGACCGTTCTAAGATGTATTATTCGCCCAACCCTGAAAACAACGTATTCAGCCTGACAGTAAGATATGGAGCTGGAACACGCGAATTCCCCAAACTGGGCATTGCCGCCAACCTGATGAACAATGCCGGTATCATGGGCACCTATGAGCCCCAACAACTGAAAGAAGAACTCAGTAAACTGAATGCTACCTGCCACGTTAGTGCAGACGATGATTATCTTTATGTTACAATGAGAGGATATGAAGAGACATTGCCACAAGCCTGCCAACTACTCGCCCGCCAAATCCTTATGCCGAAGTTGGACGACAAGCAGTTGAGCCGTATCAAAGGTTCCATGCTGGGAACCCGTCAGCAACGCAAGGAGAATGTAGCTCTATTGGCAGATGCCCTTTTCCAATATATCCGTTACCAGAATAAATCGGACTATATTGAAGAACTGACGGATAAGGAAGTCTATGAACTTCAGATTTCCGAGTTGACAGGAGACATCAACCGTGCATCCAATTACGAGGCCGAAATTTTCTACTGCGGAACTCTGCCTTTCGATAATGCTTATGAAATTCTCAGCAAGAATCTGCCGCTGGTAGCCAACGAGCGCCCGACAACTTCTCCACAAGACAAACCATTGGCACAGGTTACTGAAAACACTGTTTATTTCCTGCCGAACTCAGATGCAGAACAAGCTCAAGTATACCTTTACATGCCTATGCAGAAGTATGACAAGAAAGATGACGTTTTACGTGATGCTTTCTACCAATACTTCTCAGGTGGTTTCAATGGTTTGGTGATCAATGAAATCCGCGAGAAAAAGATCCATGGCATACACGGCTGGTGCATACGTTTCCACACCTTCCCTGCCTGGCAATCCAACGTACCTGATAGGACGTATCGGTACACAGAATGATAAGGCAAACGATGCCATAGATGTTTTCATGGAACTGATCAGCGACATGCCGAAAAATGCAGAACGTATTGAGAATATCAAGAGCTATATGCGCCAGGAAGCATTGACTTCACATCCGGACTTCCGCTATAAAGCACAATACCTCCGGATGTATCAGCGTATGGGCTACCAAGGTGACCCTGCCGAGGAAAACCTGAAGAAAATTGACGCATTGACTTTTGACGATATCGTGAAGTTCTACGAAGAGAATATTAAGGGGAAACCTTACTGCATCGGCATCATGGGTAACCCGAAAGATATTGATCTGAAGAAACTGGAGAAATACGGCAAAGTAGTGAAACTGAACGAAAGAAAACTGTTCAACACGAAAGACGCGCTGTTCTAACAGTTACGAGCTACAAGCAACGAGCTACAAGTTGCTGCGCTATGACACTGAAAAGAGCTACAAACTACAAGTTGCTACGCTATGACGCTGAAAAGCACTTGTAGCTTGTAGCTCGTAGCTTGTAGCTCTTTCTCTCATTACTCCTTGCCTTCCTCCTCTTCTCCGCCTCCCGTAAGAATCGGCAGACAGATATTATACTTCACCGCCAGAATGCGCGTCACAAACACCGATACTCCGCCCACCACCTGACAAGCATAGGACTGCATTCCCAGCAAATCGCACAACCAGTAGGCCGTACCGCCTACCACACATGCCATCGCATAAATCTCTTTTCGGAAAATCAGCGGTATCTCATTGATAAACACATCACGGATCACTCCACCCGCAGCACCCGTAATGCTACCCATAATGATGGCTACCCAGAACGGATATCCCAATGCAATGCTCTTCCCTACACCGACCACCGTAAACAGTGCCAGACCGATACTGTCGAAGATGAAAAACGTATTATGCAAGTGAATGAGATGCTTTCCGAAAAGAATGACCCAAAGTAAAGCCAGTCCCGTACAAATCAGATAGATAGGATTAGTCATCCACCCCGGCGTCACTCCCAGCAATACATCACGGATGGTACCGCCGCCGATAGCCGTCACGAAACCTACCACGTACGCCCCAAACCAGTCGAACCGCTTTGCCGATGCCAGACGGATACCGCTGATGGCAAAAGCGAACGTACCTATAAAATCGAGAATTTGAACAAATGTAGGCATGATAATCAATGATTAACGTTAAATGTTTAATGATTTATAATCGGTATTCATTAAAATTATGGGCAAAGTAACGAATAATTTCCCTAAGAAAACGTATTTTTGTCTCATCAATTTATATGCAATGAAAATAACAATCGTATCGGGCGCACGCCCCAACTTTATGAAAATAGCTCCTATCACTCGGGCCATCAAAGCCGCGCAGGAAGCTGGAAAGAAGATTTCATACCGTCTCGTCTACACCGGGCGACAGGATGATACCAGTCTGGATGCCTCCTTATTTTCCGACCTGGACATGAAGCGGCCGGACGGTTATCTGGGAGTCACCGGACACGACCATTCGGAAGTGGCAGCCGCCATCATGCTTGCTTTCGAGAAGGAACTGAACAATCATCCCGCGCAGGTAGTACTCGTTGTAGACGATCTTACCGCTACCATGAGCTGTTCCATCGTCGCCAAAAAGCGCGGTCTGAAAGTCGCGCACCTCATTGCCGGAACCCGTTCGTTCGATATGAATATGCCCCGCGAAGTAAACCGCACCATCGTAGATGCCATTTCCGACTATCTGTTTACCGCAGGCATGGTAGCCAACCGCAACCTGAACCAGGAAGGCATGATTCCCGAATACATCCATTATGTAGGCAATATATTGATAGATACCGTCCGCTACAACCGTCACCGTCTGTTGCAGCCTGTATGGTTCTCCACCATAGGGCTGGAAAAGCGCGGTTACCTGTTGCTGACCCTCAACCGGCACGACCTGCTGACCAAGAAACATGTACTCAAATCGTTGATACAAACATTGATTGAGAAATCCGAAGGCATGCCCATCATTGCGCCCCTGCACCCTTATGTGCAAAAAGCCATCAAATCGCTGGACATCCCCGCGCCTAATCTGCACATCCTGCCGCCTCAAAGTTATCTGCATTTCGGTTACCTCATCAACCATGCAAAAGGCATTGTAACGGACTCCGGAAACATTGCCGAGGAAGCTACCTTCCTCGATGTCCCCTGCATCACGCTCAACTCCTACGCCGAGCATCCCGAAACCTGGCGTGTAGGTACCAATGAGTTAGTGAATGAAGATTCCGTGGCTCTTGCCAATGCTCTGGAAAGACTAATGCTCGGCGAATGGAAACATACTACCCTGCCCGACCGTTGGGATGGACGTACAGCGGAACGTATCGTACAGACGTTGATTAACGGAGAATTAAAGGAGCATTACTGAATCAGGGGTTAACTCCTCTACCTCCTAACTAAACAGATAACCAACAGAAATAACCTAACTTATAGAAAGCGAAAAGCCGTAAAGAGGGGTGTTTTCCAGTCAGGTTCTTTTCCAAAAGACTCTCAGATATACGAAATAAGAAAGCGGTTAGTGCAACAGCATGAAACCGCTTTAACTACTGTACCAGCGCAATAAGCGGACGTAAGGAAGCAATTCCTGTTCACAGCCCAAGAGGTTTTTCACAGAACGGCGTGTTTTCACCAAAAAAGAAGCCGCATCTTCCTCCACCAGATGCCAGACCGGATTTTCAATATGCAACACCGGTATACCCGCATCTTCCAGCCTCTTTCCGAAAGCGGTATCCTCATATCCCAGATGAAACGTTTCGTCAAAACGGACACGCAGAAAAAGCTCTCTCGGAATAAAAAAGTTCATACTTATAAATCGCTGATAAGGATGCTTGCGACGTTCGGCAGCCGGTTGCGCTTCCACCTGCGCTCCGTATTTATTGCGCAGAAAGGAGTCCCCCTCCTCCGGATAACAAAAGCCACCGCAAACTACTTGTCCGCCCGCATTCTTGAGGTATAAAGAAAGAAAGTCCTCACCTACCGGACTTGTGTCCGTATCCAGAAAAAAGCAAATAAGGATAACGCGCCTGTTCACCCAAATAATTGCGGATAAATGCCGGACCATGATTCGTCTCCAGTTCCAGCACACGACATCCGTCCAACCGGTTCAACACACGATTTTCTTCCCTCACTTTCCGGCACGACGCGTCGTCCGCCAGCAAAATTTCGAAAGGAAACTCCGTCAGCAAGGCCATCTCATATAATTTCCGAACCAACGAGACGCAATTTATATTATACACCGGAATGAGTATGGACAGCATATTGTGAATTTTACGCGACAAATATAGCACAAATCAGATGAAAGTTAAAGCAGATATAAACATTCCTCTTATTTCTTTAGATTATATTTACTTCTTATTTAACTGTATTTTGTTAACTTTGCGGCCTCATACTGACTTAAATATGAAACAACAATATATAGCTCTCATCCTTTTTCTGCTGTCATTATTCGTCGCACACAGCGCATCCGCACAGATTAAAGGTGTCGTGACCGACTCCCTCACCAATGAACCATTAATGTACATCACCGTTCAATACGAGGGAAAGGCGTGGGTGCTATCACCAATGCCGAAGGCGAATACACAGTGGAAACCCGCAAAGGCTGGAATGAATTATCATTCTCCGCCATCGGATACGTGACCAAGAAAGTCACCCTGAAGCCCACCACCAAAGTACTGAACGTGAAGCTGGCACCTGCCGACGTCATGCTCTCCGAAGTCGTGGTGAAGCCCCAGAAAGAGAAATACTCCCGTAAGAACAATCCCGCTGTGGATTTTATGAGGAAAGTTATCGAGAACAAGAAAGAACTGAAACTGGAAGCCAACGACTTCTACCAGTATCAGAAATACGAAAAGATGAAGATGTCCATGAACGACGTCACCCCCGAAAAGATGGAAAAGGGCATCTACAAGAAATTCTCATTCTTCAAAGACCAGGTGGAAGTATCGCCCAAGACCAACAAGATGATCCTCCCCATCTCCATCAAGGAGACATCTTCGAAGACCATCTACCGCAAAAGTCCCAAAAGCGAAAAAACCATCATCGAAGGTGTGAATTCCAGCGGTATTGAGGAGTTTTTCAATACGGGAGACATGTTGGGAACCATCCTGACCGACGTCTTCTCCGATGTCAATATCTACGATGATGACATCCGGCTCCTGCAACGCCGCTTCGTCAGCCCCATCGGTCGTGGGGCCATCAGTTTCTATAAATACTACCTCATGGACACCGTCATGGTGGACCGTCAGGAGTGTGTGCACCTCACCTTCGTGCCGCAAAACTCACAGGATTTCGGTTTCACGGGACACCTCTACGTAGTGAAGGATTCTACTTATGCCGTCAAGAAGTGTACCATGAACCTGCCCAAAAAGACCGGTGTGAACTTTGTGGACAACCTCGACATAGTGCAGCAATTCGAGCAGATGCCGGACGGAAACTGGGTACTTACGGACGATGACATGACCGTGGAACTGCAATTCGTAAAAGGTATACAAGGACTTGAAGTGCAGCGTACTACCAAATACTCCAATTACAACTTTGAAGACATTGAGCCTCGTCTCTTCCGCCTGAAAGGCAACGTCATCAAAGAAGCCAATATGCTCAACAAGAGTGATGAATATTGGGCGAGTGTACGTCAGGTTCCCCTCACAAAGAAAGAGAGTAACATGGACGTCTTCATGAACCGCATTGAGCAAATTCCCGGATTCAAATATGTCATCTTCGGTGCGAAAGCCCTGATTGAGAACTTCGTGGAAACGGGCACTAAGAAGCACCCCAGCAAGTTCGACTTCGGGCCTATCAATACCACCATCACAAGCAATTACGTGAATGGCACACGTTTCCGTCTCAGTGGTATGACCACCGGTAACCTCGATCCGCACTGGAGTTTCAGCGGATATGCGGCCTACGGTACGAAGGACAAGAAATGGTTCTATAAAGGTCAGGCAGCCTACTCGTTCAACAAGCGCGAATATGTATTGTGGGAATTCCCCAAGCACTACCTGGCTTTCGATTACAGTTACGATGTCATGTCTCCCATGGATAAATACCTCTCAACGGACAAGGATAATATGTTTGTGGGCTGGAAGTGGACCAAGGTAGACCAGATGTCGTACATGCGCGACGCTACCCTGACCTACGAACTGGAAACCAATACCGGTTTCTCCATCAAAGCCATGGCACGCCACCGCAACGACCAACCTGCCGGGGGTGTATTGCAATACTGGAAAAACGATGGTAACATCGCCGGAATATGGGATGATACGAATACCTTCATCAAGGACATCACCACCACCGAACTCGGTGTCACCCTGCGTTACGCACCGGGTGAGACGTATGTCAACACGAAGCAGCGCCGTGTGCCCGTATCGCTGGATGCCCCGATCTTCTCCCTCTCCCATACCCTCGGTCTGAAAGGCGTGTTAGGTGGCGAGTACAACTTCAACCTTACGGAAGCCAGTATCCGCAAACGTTTCTGGTTCGGTTCGTGGGGTAAACTGGATATTACCGCCCGTGCCGGCGCGCAGTGGAACACTGTACCGTTCCCCTTGCTAAACCTGCCCATGGCGAATCTATCATACATCACCCAGCACAACGAGTCATTCAGCCTGATCAACAACATGGAGTTCCTGAACGACCGCTACGCCTCGCTCGCCCTGACCTACGACATGAACGGAAAGCTGTTCAACCGCATCCCGCTTATCAAGAAGCTGAAATGGCGCGAAACTTTCCGCATCCGTGGTATGTACGGCACCCTGACGGACAAAAACAATCCGTACAAGAGCCATAACAGCGAGTTGTTCCTTTTCCCCATGCGCGACGGTGTCCCCACCAGCCACGTAATGGCCAGCACTCCCTACTTGGAAGCCAGTGTAGGTATCTACAACATATTCAAGCTGTTGCACATCGAATATGTACGCCGCCTCACCTACACCGATATACCGGGAGTGAAGAAAGATGGCATACGCTTCATGATATTAATGATATTCTAAAATAGCGACTTAGTGATGAATGATCAGTGATTAGCATAGTTACTTATCACTAATCACTAAACGTTAAACACTTATTCACATGACTCCATTAGCAGAAAGGCTTCGCCCTAAAACCTTAGACGACTACATCGGTCAGAAACACTTAGTAGGACCGGGTGCGGTGCTGCGCAAGATGATTGACGCAGGACGTATTTCTTCATTCATACTATGGGGTCCTCCGGGTGTAGGCAAAACCACTCTGGCACAGATCATCGCTAACAAACTGGAAACTCCGTTCTACACCCTGAGCGCTGTGACCAGCGGAGTGAAAGATGTGCGCGAAGTGATAGACCGCGCGAAGAGCAACCGTTTTTTCTCTCAGGCCAGCCCCATCCTGTTCATTGATGAAATCCACCGGTTCAGCAAGTCCCAGCAAGACTCACTGCTCGGAGCCGTGGAACAAGGCACAGTGACGCTGATAGGTGCTACCACGGAGAATCCGTCTTTTGAGGTAATCCGCCCACTGCTGTCACGCTGCCAACTCTATGTGCTGAAATCTTTGGAAAAAGATGATTTGCTGGAACTGTTGCAACGTGCCATTACCACCGACCATATACTGAAAGAGCGTACCATCGAGCTGAAAGAAACCACCGCCATGCTTCGCTACAGTGGTGGAGACGCCCGCAAATTGCTCAACATCCTGGATCTCGTTGTTTCTTCCGAAGCCGGAGATCCCGTCGTCATCACCGATGAGATGGTGACAGAACGCCTGCAACAGAATCCGCTTGCCTACGACAAAGACGGAGAGATGCATTATGATATCATTTCCGCCTTTATCAAGTCCATCCGCGGAAGTGATCCGGACGGGGCGCTCTACTGGCTGGCGCGTATGGTGGAGGCCGGAGAAGATCCCGCATTCATCGCCCGCCGCCTCGTCATTTCCGCTTCGGAAGACGTGGGACTGGCAAACCCGAACGCCTTGCTGATTGCCAATGCGTGTTTCGACGCCGTAATGAAAGTGGGTTGGCCCGAAGGACGCATCCCTCTGGCGGAAGCCACCGTTTACCTCGCCACAAGCCCGAAGAGTAACTCCGCCTACATGGCCATCAACGATGCCCTCGAACTGGTGCGGCAAACCGGCAACCTGCCCGTTCCCCTGCACCTGCGCAACGCCCCCACCAAACTGATGAAACAGTTGGGTTATGGAGACAATTATAAGTATGCGCACGATTATCCCGGGCACTTCGTCAAGCAACAATTTCTGCCCGACGAGCTGAAAGACCGCCGTCTGTGGGAAGCACAAGACAATGCTGCCGAACAGAAACATGCGGAACGGATGAGAGCGTTGTGGGGTGAGGATAAGTTCAGAAAATCGTAACTATATAAAAAAAGAGCTGTGAGATATTTATTCCAGCTCTTTTATCATTCTTCGGATTACCGATATCATTTGAGGTATATCTTCCTCTATTGTATTAAAAACAACTTCCGCATCAATTTCAAAATAGTGATGGGCTATTTTATCACGCATACGCATCACTCCACTCCAATAAATTTCAGGATAATGAGGCAAAAAATCTCCATGCGTTATTTTATCTAAACCTTTCACCGTTTCTCCTAAAGCTATCAAATTCATACAAATAGCATCCAAGCGCAGCATTCCGTCCGGTGAACACAAAAAATCATCAGGAGTGCTTACCACAGATGCACGCTCAACTATTAATTGCAATGCAGAAGCAATAGTGTGCAAACTATCCAATGCCAACTCTTTATCAAACATAAACCCCCTCCCTATTGATTCTGTTCTTTAAACGGACATTCATTTGTTCTCGTATTCTAACTAAATCAACCGGACATCCCAGAAGTTCTTCCAACTCACTCTGAATACGATCTAATGTAAGAAGAGAAGGTGCGTTACCTTCGTAACAAATATCGACATCGCTATGTTCCGTTTGTTCTCCACGAGCTACAGAGCCAAACACTCCTAAACGGCTAAAGCCATATTTACGGGCATTTACCTGCTTATACAACTTCAATAATTCTAATATTTCAGGAGTAGATTTCATATTACTATAATTTTATATCTATACAAAGATATGAAAAGATAGTCAGAAAGCAAAGTAAGAGAGGCAAATTCAACAAAACAGACCATTATTTGCATTATCCTAAATCTTTTTCCCTAAATTTGCGTACTCACTTTAAATATATACAAAATGAGAATTGTAATATTAGACGGTTACACCACGAATCCCGGTGATCTGTGCTGGGATAAGTTGAAAGAGTTAGGCGAGTGCACGATCTATGATCGCACCGCTCCCGGCGAAGTTCTTGAACGTGCTGCCGGTGCAGAAGCCATCCTTACCAATAAGGTAGTGATCAACAGCGAGACAATGGCTGCCCTGCCCGATCTGAAATACATCGGCGTGATGGCTACAGGCTACAACGTGGTAGACATCAACGCCGCCCGTGAACGCGGCATCATCATCACCAATATCCCTGCATACAGCACTCCCTCTGTCGGACAAATGGTATTTGCACATATCCTGAACATCACCCAGCAAGTACGCCATTATTCCGAAGAAGTCAGCAAGGGAAACTGGAGTAAGAATCCCGACTTCTGCTTCTACGACACTCCACTCATCGAGCTGCTCGGAAAAAAAATCGGTATCGTAGGACTGGGACAGACCGGCTACAACACCGCTCGTATAGCCATCGGCTTCGGTATGAAGGTATGGGCCTACACTTCCAAATCGCGCCTCCAACTTCCTCCCGAAATCCGTAAAGCGGAACTCGACCAATTGTTCCACGAATGTGACATCGTCAGCCTGCACTGCCCACTGAACGACAGTACCCGTGAACTGATCAACGCCAACCGCCTCTCCTTGATGAAACCCACCTCCATCCTCATCAATACCGGACGCGGTCCGCTCATCAACGAACAAGATCTTGCCAATGCCCTGAATACCGGCATCATCTACGCTGCCGGACTGGATGTTCTTTCTGAAGAACCACCCCGTGCCGACAATCCGTTACTCACCGCCCGAAATTGCTTCATCACCCCTCACATCGCATGGGCCAACTTTGAAGCCCGCCAAAGGCTGATACATATTCTTATCAGTAACTTAAAAGCATATATTGACGGAAAACCGGTAAATGTAATAAAATAAGCTACAAGCTACGGGCTACGAGTGGCAGCGCTATCATACCGAAAGGCACTCGTAACTCGTAGCTTTGTAACTTGTAGCCCGTAGCTTTACAACAACATGGGAAAATCAGAAATCAAAAGTTTATTCCGCAGCATTCCAGTCCTCCTGAGCATCGTATTGGCCCTTGTCACGATGATTGCTGCATTCTCCGGGAACTTCGACCCCGCCAATTCAAGGTACATGCCCGTACTGGGATTAGCATTGCCCGCACTATTGCTATGCAATCTGTTAGTCGCCATCTGTTGGGCATTCGCCCGCAGGCGCTGGGCATTCATTCCCCTTGCAGCATTAGTTTTCAATTACGGATATATCCTTGCCATCTTCCAGTTCAGCTTCACCAAGAAGATTCCCTGAAGGGCACTACAGCAGCAATTATGCCGACGGATACCTGAAAATAGCCACCTACAACGTTGGCAATTTCGGAGGAGAGATTACAGGCTACTCCTGCAAGGAAATCGCCCGCTACATGAAAGAACAGGAAGTCGACGTCCTCTGCTTCCAGGAATGTGGCGACAACAAATACTTCCCGATGGACAGCATCCGCAACGTATTTTCCCACTGGCGCTACGCCTTGATCCCTACCGAGGATTCTATCCGCGGAGTGCTCCCTATCGCCGTGTTCAGCCGCTACCCGCTCGTCAATCCCCAGTTCATTTCCTACCAGCAAAGCGCCAACTGTAGCATGCAGTGCGACATTGTCCTGGGACGCGACACCGTCCGTCTGCTCAACAACCACTTGCAGACCACCAGCGTCAGCCAGAACCGTAAGAAATGGGAACGCGGACTTGCCAACAGTAACGACACCCGTCGTGAAGCAGAAGTCGTGCAAGGCGCCATCACTTCCCTGCACGCCAACTTCGTGAAACGCGCCGAACAAACGGACAGCATCCGCCAACTGGTAGTTGCCAGCCCCTACCCCGTACTGGCATGCGGTGACTTCAACTCCCTGCCATCCTCCTACACCTATGCCGAACTGTCCGATGTCCTCAAAGACGGCTTCCGCACCAGCGGTCGCGGCTATATGTACACCTACCGCTACTTCAAACGCCTGTTGCGCATCGACTACATATTCCATTCGCCCGGCATCCAGGGATACCGTTACTACTCGCCCGATCTGGACCTGTGCAGCGACCATAATCCGGTGTTGATGGAAATGAAAATTAAGAAATGAGAAACAACCACCTAATGAAACTACTTATGAAAAGACCGCTACTTCTACTTCTTAATCTGATCCCTATATTACTGTTTGCCCAGCAACCGGTTATTTTCCCTGACGACTTCAAAACAAGCGCCCTGAACGGGAAAGAAGTGACCATTACAAACACCCTGACGCTGACAAACAACTACAGCTACACGTATGGCACACTGACCTTTTCCAACGGCCAGCTATGGACTCCTACCGAAAAGTTCGAACCGGGTGTGGATATGTTCAATCAGAAGAACCTGGAGAACCAGAAAAACCAACTCACCGTAAAGCAAGGCTCCTTCCCTATCGTCGATGCAGACGGAACCTGCCGCATCGGACAAACCATAGAAGGGCTGACTGGAAAAGCCAGCTACAGCAACGGCACATACACCATCACCCTGACCCGGAAACCCGAATTCAAAGGCAACGAACGCCCCATCTCCTGCGACACCCCGGAAACGTACAACCTGAAAGTGGTCAGCTTCAACCTGGAACACTTCGGCAAAAACGTAAACACCTATAGCCTCAAGCTGCCCAAAGTAGCCCTCGCCCTGCAAGCACTGCAAGCCGACATCTACGCCCTTGTGGAAGTAGAAGGAGCCGCCGGACTGGAAGAACTCTGCCAGCTCCTGAACCGGAACTGCAACACGCAGAAATACAAGACACGCTATTATAAAGACAACGTGCAGGGCATGGCCTGTTTCATCTACAATAGCGACGCAGTTACCCCCGTGGGCGCCATCAGTCTGAACAAACTCGCCGACAATTACCTGCCGGAACGCAAAACCGCCCAAGGTTTCCAACTGAACAGCAATCAGGAGCGTTTCATCCTCTGCTGCAATCACTGGAAATCAAAATCAGGCAGCAATGTTCCGGAGCAATACAAAGATAAAGGTGACGGCCAAGGCGCCTATAATCCCCGCCGTGTGCAGGAAGCCGAAGCCACTCTGAAGTTCATCAAAGAAATCACAAAAACCTACAATGATCCCGACGTCCTGGTGGTAGGCGACCTGAACGCCTATACCTGCGAAGACCCCATCCGTACCCTCAAAAACGGTGGTCTGGTCAATCTGCTCACCACCTACGCCCCAAACCAGTACACTTACGCTTACTTCAGTAATGGCAGTTACGCAGTAGGCTATCTGGATCACAGTCTGGCCACAAGTACCCTTGAAAAGCAAGTAACCGATGCCCGTCCCTTCCGTATCAACGCCGACGAACCACAGAAAATGGACGTCGATCAAAGCGGCGTACAGAAAGACAATATGTACCGCTGCTCCGACCACAGCCCCATCGTCACCTTCCTGAATCTGGGGAACGGCAGCACAGGTATCGAAACCCCGACAATTTCCCGCCCCGCTATCCGCCTGACAGGCGATCCGCGCAGCGGCTACCTCACTTTAGTAAGCAACACCAGCCTCAGCCGTGCCGAAATCGTCAATATCAGTGGGCAAATCATTGCCACATACGACATTAGCAATGCCGAAAATGCAGAAAATCGTTTCACCCTGCCCGTAAATAGTCTGGTGCGTGGCTTCTACCTGATACGTGTTTACGATGCACAAGGCAGGTATACACGGTATAAGGCAGTGCTCCCCTGACAATTTCAAAATTCCTCCCGCAAATGTGAACTTCAGAAACAGCCTTCGAATGCCACACTTCATCGTCCCCAATGCCACACCCAATCAGGCGTGACGTGTGGTATTTACTGTGCTGAGGTGTGGCAATTACTGCACTGAAGTGTGGCAGTTGGGGCAGTGAAGTGTGGCAATTGAGGCGTTGAAGTGTGGCATTCGGGATGATGAGGCCGACATTCCGAATGACAAAGCTCGATATTCCAGGCGACAATGTGCGGTTTCTCTCCGTCAAAGCTACGGCAGATAAATCATCAACAACAGCAACAGCAGTCTTTTTTTTTTTCTTGCTGTTGCTGTTGTTATTATATCTCTTATATTCTCTTTATTAGCAGTATATTCATTTGAGCTAATACTATTGTTTTTCAGCGATTTACCAGACGATAAGCATTCTTTTTCCCCTTCATTCCTAAGCACTTTTTGACTGTTTTCAGCCATTTTTTGCTCTTTTTTCGATGATTCTCGCTTGTTTTTGAGCCTTTTTCGAACCTTTTTTTTTCTCTGAGCTTCCGATACAATCCGCATCAGTCGCAATACAGTTTACCTGCCGTTCATATCGTTTGTTCCGTCCGTTCATGTATCGGATTCAGTTCCGCAGGCATAAAATAGCCATCCTCTTCAAAGTCGAAAAGCTGGTATCCGAAAATGATTTTCTTGATATAAACAAAAGAAATCTTATGGACCTTACAGAAAGAGCGCAGGTATTCCACCTGAGCACGCGACTCGGGCAATAACTCCAGTTTTTCAATAATAAACCAATAGGCACCAGTTCCTTTAAGCGTTTCCTTAGCCAGCAGATTCTGCATTCTGGGGTCATGCATCGCCATTAGTGGATGCTGAAGGTAGAAGTTTCTTTTCATATTTCTTATTTTTTCATTTGACTCTACAAAGATAAGCATTGAAGAAACTGACAAAATGTACGGTCTTACGACCTTTATCCCCCTTCAGAGAGCTCCTGAAAAGGATTTTTTCATCTTAAACCGCACATTACCTAAATATGTTAAAAATACATAATAGCGTTAGAAAAAAATGCGGAGTCCCGCAAGAAACAATAACCCTATATGAAGTTCATTAGTGCTTACATAGCGGAATGCCTCTGCAAATGTAGGTTTCTATAAATCTGCAAAAACATAAAATAACGTGAGTTCGATATAACTTAAAACAATTTTAGTTGCCCGTCATTGATAAAACTTATATCAATGGCGGGTTTCTTGTCAAAGAAACAATAAGCCGCAATGGCTGATAGGGCATTTGCGATGAAGTTGTTGAACGAAGGTGTCTTGAGTGCTCTATTTGCGCAATATTCTTCAATTCATCGTTGACAGTTTCAATCAGTGCCCTTTTTCTAAGTAGAATTTTATCTGCTATGCTCATAAGTGAGTTCCTCATATTATTTTTCACCTCAGTGACAAGCTGTATGCCGTTTAGGAAGAGGTTTTCAAACAAGGCTTGTCCAATATACCCCCTTTGTCGGCGCATAATTTCCCTTTTATGTTATCCAAGAACTTTCCTTGCTTTAGGGGCTCACGGTCATCCACATTTCCCGGAGTGAACATAAAGTTCAGTATCTCTCCCTTATCATTTATAATCAGGTGAAGTTTAAAACCAAAGAACCACCCCACGGAACATTTTCCACGTTCGGCAAGCCCTTCAAAAGTTTTATGAATCAGTATCCGTTGGTTGCGACAAACACGCAAGGGAGTTGAATCGACAAAACTGATACCTGTGCAAGTCCCCAACAGAACTTTCTTGATAAAGATGGTCAAAGGGAGCAGTACTTCCTTTTCCAATTCCACAAAGCGGTTATAGGACACGGGGCTGGGAAACAGATGAGACAGATGTTTGCAAACATATTCCTTGTAATAATGCTTGAAGCATCTGAAGCCACCGGAATGAAACAGGATAAGAATGACCATAATTTCCGAGTCACTCATCCGGTTCGGTTTATTACGATGTTTATGACTTTGGTCTTCAACCATATATTTTTTCTGTTGTAACGCAAATTCTTTACAGAAATCATCTGCCATAAAATAAATCTCTGTAACTTTGGACTCTGAGAACATAGTGATAATCGTTGAAAGGTTATAATTTAGCACTATAAATTTAATACTTTTATCGCTATGTTCTTAATATACAATGAAGTATTTACATACTTATATCGAACTCACATTACGCAAACTCAAAGACTTGAAAGGCAAAAGTGATTGGGAAATAAAAATGATTTCCCGTAACCGTAAAAACATTAGCAGTATGTACAGTATGTCATCAGAAAATACATTCAGGGAAAGTTAGACTGAATGAGAAGGTGGAGAGCCGTGTACGGGGAGATCTGTCAGCACGGTTCGGAGGCGAGTGCTTGGAAACCTGCCATGGTAAAACATGGCAAGGCGCCGGGTGCTTAGCCAGTGGGCAGATAGCGTCTGCCAAAATTACGCTCTCCCGTATGATCTCCCCGCAACTGTATAGGGTTATGTCCGGCGACGAGTTTTCGTTGGATATAAACAATCCGGACGATCCGAAAGTGCTGGTAGTGGGCAACAATCCCGACCGTCAGAATATCTACGGTGCGGCGCTGGGGTTGTATAATTCCCGTATCGTGAAGCTCATCAATAAGAAAGGACAGCTAAAAAGTTCGGTCGTTATCGACGAGTTACCCACCATTTATTTCAAAGGTCTGGATAACCTTATCGCCACCGCCCGAAGCAATAAAGTAGCCGTGTTACTCGGTTTTCAGGACTTTTCGCAGCTTACGCGCGACTATGGAGATAAGGAAGCGAAGGTCGTGATGAACACGGTCGGAAACATCTTCAGCGGTCAGGTGGTCGGCGAAACCGCCAAAAACCTCTCCGAACGGTTCGGTAAGGTTTTACAGAAACGGCAGTCAATGACCATTAACCGCAACGACAAGTCCACGTCCATATCGACCCAACTCGACAGCCTGATACCCGCCAGCAAAATATCAACGCTCACACAGGGTATGTTCGTGAGGGCCGTTGCCGACAACTTCGATGAGCGCATCGAGCAGAAGATTTTTCATGCTGAAATTGTCGTGGATAACGAGCGGGTGAAGCGGGAAACCGCTAACTACAAAAAAAATACCCGTCATTACCAATTTTGTGGACGAGGATGGCGTGGACAGGATGCAGGAAATGATACAGGAGAATTACGACCGCATCAAAGCCGAAACCCGCCAGATTGTCGAGGACGAACTGGAACGGATTAAGAATGACCCGATACTCTGCCATTTGTTACCGGAACAGGGGTAATTATAATTTTCTAAGATATTAAAGTTGTGATATTTGCCATTCTAAAGATCTATGTGTAACTTTGACAAAAAAAATGAAAATCATGCACATATCCAAGATTAAGATACATGGGTTTAGATGCTTCAATTCAGAGGGTGCATCTATTGAAATTGATAGAAGATTAAATGCTTTTATTGGTTTAAATAGTAGTGGTAAAACAGCCGCATTGGAGGCTCTAAGAAAACTATTTGGAATTACAAATGCGGAAAAGAAATATAAGCAAACAGGATTTTCATGTTGCTTGTGAAGAAGGTGATGAGGTTCGAGAACGTTCTTTATCAATAGAGGCCAGATTAGACTTTGACGAATCTGAAACGGACGCTATTCCTCATTTCTTTTCATCTATGGTTGTCGATGCGGAAGGAGAAAATCCCTACATAAGAGTATTATTGGAAAGTATATGGACAAAAAACGATCTTGCAGAAGAAGGAGATATCGACACCAAACTGTATTTTATCAATGTGCCTGAATCTGAAGATAGTACTGATGAATCTAAACACGCTTTTCCCAAACATCTAAGAGGACTAATTCAGGCATTTTATGTTCCGGCTATACGAAGACCATCGGAACAAATGCGTTATATTTCCGGCTCTATCTTATATCGTGTTTTAAGTTCCATGAAATTCAGCGATGAGTTCAAAGAGAATTACTTGACAAAAATAACAGAACTCAATAGTTTATTTCAAAGTATTGATGAATTCTCTACGATTGAATCTACTTTATCAGACATTTGGTCTGAATTTCATAAAGATGAACGCTATAAGGATGTTTCTTTATCTTTTGGAACCAGTGAAATTGAATCAATATTACAAAAATTAGAAATATCATTTAGTCCAACAGAAATAGATAGACCATATCAAATAGACGAATTAGGAGAAGGTTATAGGTCTTTATTTTATTTTACCCTTGTCTGTACTCTTTTTAAAGATAGAGGAAGAGATTGATGATGAAGAACGGGTTAAGCCATTACTTACAATTCTTGCAATAGAAGAACCTGAAAACCATATTGCCCCTCAATTACTTGGGCGTGTAATTAAAGTCTTAACTTCTATATCCAAACAAGATAAAGCGCAAGTATTCTTATCTTCACACACTCCCGCAATAATCAAAAGGCTTGATCCAGAGTCTATTTTTCATTTTCGGATAAATGAGGATTATGCAACTGAAATAAATAAAATCTATCTCCCGAAGGGGGATGAAGATGCATATAAATATGTAAAAGAAGCAGTAAAGAACTATCCTGAGATTTATTTCGCCAGATTAGTAGTGATTGGAGAGGGAGACAGTGAGCATCTTATATTTAATCGGCTAATGGAGGTGTATGATAAAGATTTTGATGACAATATAATATCTTTTGCTCCATTAGGTCACAGGTTTGTCAATCATATTTGGAAATTGCTATCGTCTATACATGTTCCTTATATTACTTTGCTTGATTTAGATGTAGGAAGAGAAGGTGGCGGTTGGGGACGTGTTAAATATGCATTACAACAACTTATCAATATCGGAAAAAGTAAAAAGAAACTATTAGAAGTTGATGGAGGAGAGGTCTTATCTGATGAGGCATTTGAAAAAATGCATACTTGGGGGCATACTGATAACAAACTTGACAGTTTAATGGGACGGGTGACTTTTTTGAAAAAATATAACATTTTTTATTCTTCCCCATTAGCCCTTGATTTTTTGATGCTTGAACATTATCCGGAAATTTATAAAAAGGCAATCCCGAAAAACGGAGGCCCAAGAATACCTGAAAAAAGATAAAGAACCGGACAAATTTGCAGCAAAAGTAACGAACGCAGTGGCAGCCACCTTGAAATCGGAAGATGCAAAAGGAGAAACCTATACTGAAGAACAAAAAGAACTGATGATTTGGTATAATTATCATTTTCTTGGTAGAGGCAAGCCGGTAACCCACATGAATGCATTGTCATTAATGGATGATGAAAAGATAAAAGAAAAGACACCTCCTGTTTTAATGGAAATTTTTGACAAGATAGATAAAATACTTTTCAAAAAATGAAATATAAAGCAGTTGACGAATGGCTTCCCGCAGACGGTTTTGTCTTAGAACCCAATGCACTTGATACGGTAAAGTCCGAACAAAACACGTTGGTTATTGCCGGGCCGGGGAGCAGGTAAAACCGAACTCTTAGCTCAGAGAGCTTGTTTTCTGTTAGAAACAAACCAATGTCCTTATCCTAAAAAAAGATATTAGCAATTAGTTTTAAACGAGATGCCGCATATAATTTGAAAGAGCGTGTTCTTAAACGATGTGGAAGTGATTTAGCAGTACGATTTGAATCCATGACATTTGATGCTTTTGCAAAAAATATAGTGGATAGATTTCGTAAAGGATTACCCGAAAGTTATGCGGTCAATAGTGAATATGAGATAATATTTGGAGAAAGAGATATACTTGATGTTTTCGAAGGAATTGACCGGAATTATCGGTCAACGCATAGTGATAAACAAATTTTAGATGATTATTACAGCAAATTGCCTCTATCTCCAGACAGCATTCATTATAAAGCATGGACACATCAATTAAGCGGCGCGAAATCATTTCTCACATTCAAAATGATGATGCGTTTAGCCGAACTTATCATGGATGCTAACCCAAAACTTAGAGAATACCTAAAAGCAACATATAGCCATATTTTTCTTGATGAATTTCAAGATACGACTACGTTGCAATACGAATTTCTGACTACATGTTTTGGGGATAGTGGTTCTGTATTAACTGCTGTTGGAGATGACAAGCAGCGGATTATGCTTTGGGCAGGCGCATTACCAGAGATATTCAGTAAATTCATAGAAGATTATGATGCAAGCCAACTTTCTCTTCAAATGAACTTTAGATCAGCTCCCAATTTGGTCGAACTTCAAAACTATTTGATTACAAATTTACTGCGAAAAGAGGATACTGTAATATGTAACCCGAATTGGAATAAAGGGGACGGAGAAGCATATCTTTGGATTTTCAAGAACCCACAGCAAGAGATAGAATATCTACATTCTAATGTTGAGCGATGGGTAAATAAAGATAATATTAATCCCAGAGATATTTGTATTTTGGTCAAACAGCAATTACAAAAATATGCAGGAGAGCTAATTGATTATTTCAATGAGCATGGAATCGCAGCACGAGATGAAAGTAAGTATCAGGACTTACTAACTGAAGAGGTAATTCTATTTATAGTAAATTTTCTATATCTTATAAATAGTAACAAGGCTATTGATTCAAAAAGTTCTGTTTTAAATTTTTTAAGTAACATCAATTCCTCTTATTCCGACAAAGAGGTCTTTGCCGAAGAAATCAAACTACATAAGTTTATAAAAACAATTCGGTCTGTCTTTCAAAAAGATTTTACGAAATGTATTGAGGGTATAGTTAATGATATAATTTCTTTTGCAGGAGCGGATAAAATAAAGTCTTCATATCCAGCATACAAAAACAAGAAATATTTCTCCGAAACAATTGGTTCTTTCTCTCAACTATTAAAAGAAGAAGCCAAAGGTGCTACAAATTTAAAGACAATTTTAGATACGATAACAGGGGTCGGGGTAATTCCGATAATGACGATACATAAAAGTAAAGGATTAGAATACCATACAGTTATATTTATGGGATTAGAAGATGGTGCATTTTGGAGTTATGATAAACAACCAGATGAAGATAAATGTGCTTTCTTTGTTGCCCTTTCAAGAGCGAAAAAGAGCGAGTGGCCTTTACATTTAGTCGCAATAGAAATGGGAGGGCACAGAGCTTAACAAAAATAGAAGAATTATTTAAAAGTCTGGAAGATTCTAAGAAAGTAGCATTTCAAGAGATAAAATAGCTATAAATAATCACCTAATTTGTTTTTTGTAGAGCAACCAATCGCGCTATATTCCTGACAGTCCTTACCGGCAGCATAACCAATCCAACAACAACCGATAGGGCGAATTTTACTATAAAATACAGTACCCATCCTATAATCGGCAGGAACAGAAAAAACGCTCGGCATTATTCTTGTCAGTGTTTTCCAGCCGGGTATAATCCCAGAACTCACGTTAAAATAAGACTTGTTTCTATGAGAAAAATTAATCAGATTGTCGTCCACTGTTCCGCCACCCGCTGCGACCGCCCTTATACGGAAGCTGACTTAACCGCCGATCATCTGCAACGTGGCTTCAGTGAGGCCGGAATCATTATTATGTATGTCTGAACGGAGACATCAAAAGCCTTCGTCCTGTGATGAAACCGGGAGCGCATGTGAAAGGCTGTGCGGCAAGTATCGGCATTTGCTATGAAGGTGGAATGGACGAAAAGAATGCCCGTGCTTTGAGGTGAAGAGGGAACGGTAGTAATAAAGAAAAAGGAAATTAAAAAAACCGCCTCACGAGAATAAGACGGTTTCTATATTTATTACATTTCTTTCTTTTCACCAGATCCAGTCTTCGGCATTGTAAACAGCTTCAACTTTTTTCTCTATTTCATTAGGCAAGTTACAGAAAAAGTCAATACCTGTCTCATACTCCAAGCTTTCAATGGAAACAGCATAAACCATAAACTCATTTTTTCCGGGATTATCAGGCAATAATTCTGAATGAGGAACAAAAGAAAGCAATAGCATGATAAACTCCCGCCTTCTCGCTCAACAGAGCCATGTAGTAATAGCTGGGACAAATCAGACCACCAGGAGTCAGCCCCTCAGCATTTGTAGTAGGATAAAGTCCGTCATTGGCTTTCTTCACACCAGTGAAATTAGTAAGTAAACGGTCGGTAGTACCGCCTTTCACCACATAAAGCTTATCATACACGCCATTGCCGGTAGAACGCCCCCAAGTCTGCACCTGCTTCTCCAACGCTGCCCAATACTTCTGATTAAAACTTCCTATCTGTGGTGAGATATTACTATAATAGAACGTCTGTTTATTAGCGCTCGTACTGTAAACACGGTCTTCGCTGGCACAGATGTGTCCTTTGTCATAGCCGTCACTCTTGTGCATGGATTCGGTCACCTCCACGCTGTTATCTATATTAGGATCGTCTTGTTCCCACTCATTTGTACGTTTAACATTGTCTTGCGAAGTAATGGGATCAAATTCGAATGCCACCCAAGCCGAATGCTTCTTAGAAGCAATATACTCTAAAGAGAAGTTAAGCACCTGCTCGGCCCCCTCTTCATCGGATACACTAGCATAATATTCGATATACTGATTGGCAGTATTGAGAGCGGGAACTTCGAGATTGTCAGCCTTATTACCGTTAACAACATTAGCATTGTTCACGTCCACATCATCAGCAGCCACATACTCTATACCCACTTCGTTGCCGTTAATATAGGCCACGCGAAGCTTTCCCATTTGATAATAGTTGTAACGATTAAAACGTACCCAATAGCAAGTGGCAGGTTTCACTTCGGCATTTTCGCTGAAAGCATTGGCAGCTAGAACGGTGGTAAGCCCTTCGAGCGATTCACCACTGACAGGAGCAAACGCATAATTACGACCGGTAAAAGCCTTGGACTTAATATAGAAAAGGAGTACCAATAGCCTCAGGTTTATAAACGTTGAAGCCATTGCCTGCCGACTCGTAACCTTTCATCACGTAAGTGTCAGAACCTTGCTCAGTAGGCATTATCTCAGGAATGAGCGAAGCATCTGAAGAATCATCACAACCTGCCAGCCAAAGGCCAGCTAGCAAAAAAAGTAGGTAAGATAGTTGTTTCATCTTTGTTTCTCTTTTTGATTTAATAGTATTAAGAAAGCAAATGTGGTAATGATCATCTAAGTTCATTACCACATTGCCTATAGTATTCTCTCAGGAATTATTCCTTCACTACAAAGTTACTCATGTAGAACGTAGGCGCAAATCCAGGCTCGTTAGTGCTTACATAGCGGAATGCCACATATGCCTTCTTACCCACATAGTCAGCCATAGAAGAATGCATTTCAATTTCTTTAGAGCTTGTAGGCCACTCGAAAGACAGTGGTTCACTCCATGTTGCAGCCTGCAATGCCGCAACGATTTCATCCATCTTTTCAGAATCAGCAGGAATATAATTCTCGGACACGTGTACAGACACCGCATTCTCAATCTTTCCTCCATACAGATAATCAGCTGAAGCCATAAACACCACCTGTGGAGCAATAGCCTCGGTAAGGTCTATCTCACCGGTAACAAGCCAAGCCTCCGTATCACGGTTGCGCTGGAAGTATCCACTTGCCTTAATGCGAGTATAACCTGCACCATCACTCCATACATATCCATACCATCGAGTTTCACATTCACCTTATGGGCACCGTTGTGAACCACACCGGCAAAGTCATTGCTATAGTACTCCTTGGCTTCTGCCCAACTACCAGAGGTCTTCAAGAACGCCATTTCAGCAATTTTTGTTTCAGTGTTCTTCTTCACCCATGCAGTACCATCGAAGCCATATTCATCAGCCATCACATCATAGTCCTTATTACCGAAATAAACCACTGCCTTGGTATCACCATTCTGTGCATAAGGGAACGCATTCTTCAAATAAATAGGCAATACGGCATCAGCATTGCTCAAATAATCCGAACCGGTAGCAACATAATCAGAAGGTTGCATCACGCTAATGCCGATACTTGCACTTTCTTCGTATGCCGTCCAAGCCGAACCGTCGTACCGATAGAGAGCGGCAGCATTGGGCTTCACGTCCGAAGCACGGGTAACAACACGAGAAATAGCCTTGGTAACAGTGGCCTCAGTCACTTTGACTGCCATAGTATTAATATACTTACCGCCACTTACCCCCAATGTGTAGCCTTCCACCGTCACCTGCTTACCATTAAGCGACTCATCAACAACCCCATCAATAGGATATTGAATACTTCCCTGGCACTTATCGGTACCCGAAATGATTACATTATAATAAGTACCCGAAACAGTCAGCTTACCGGTATATTCCACATAGGCGATATAAGGTGCAGTAAGATATTCTTCCATTGCTGTAACATCCAGATTCAAGGCTGTTGGAGCTTTAGCACTACCATCCGACAATTTTTCGCATACAGGTGTTGTTCCAAACTGATTAAATCCAGCATAATTAGTAACTTGTCCAGATACCTTTACAATGTCACCAGGTACAAAATCAAATCCGTTTTTGTCAAATACCAAAATTGTTCCAGAACCGTCACTCAACAAGAATCCACGCTGGTACTTGGCTATCACTTGTCCTTTTACAGCATACTCGCCAGGTTTGGCAAGTGCGACCTCACCTATCGAAGAGAAAGTGTTCGTAGCACCTACCGGTTCAATCGATGTTGCCATAACATTATAACGGCTAGTTGCACCAATCAAGTAACCAATTACTTCCACTTGCTTTCCATTTAAAGATTTGTCAACCACACCATCAAACGGATATGAAATAGATCCTTGCTTGGTGGCTCCAGCTACATTCAAGTTTATATAACTACCATCAATAACCAACTCGCCTACTATTTTCGCATAATGGAATCCATCAACATTGCCTACATAAGCATCCAGTTGTGCCCCTGTATACTCTTTTAGGTTCCGGATAACTGAATGAATCAGCACGGCCCAATCTTGTCACAACGGAAGTGTTGCCAAACTGCATCACATTAGCATACTTGCTAGTAGTTCCTTCTACGGTCACGATATCGCCCACCGTATAATTCGGCTTCACATTAAGATAAACCAATATTTGTCCACTATCATCACTCAACAAAAATCCGCGTGTATAGGTTGCTATTACACTCCCTGTACCTTATAATCCCCGGCTTCGGCCAAAGCATCCGATATTTTATCAATTGTTTCAGGTAATTCTCCACCACCTGTACTGGGTTCGGTTTCCGACCAAGCATAATTAACTTGACGTACATCACCCTCCTTGGGGCTCTTGACACCTTCTTTCAGCAAAGCGGGAATTTTCTTCAGTGTAGAAGGAGTGAGATATTTTACTACCATGCTCTCGCCCCATACTGTGGCGTAATTATCGGAAGTAAGGTCAAAATTCTCAGCCTCGTTGATCTTGGAGAGATATTCAGGTTGCTCCTTACCAACGTTATACTGCACCAAAACCTTGGAGCCGTCCGACAGATAAGCATAGAGCGAATCTACAAATGCAGGCAAATAATCCTCAGGAGCTACCATATCGGTAAACATCTTAGTCTTGCCCAACTGGTTCAATGCCGTGAGATAGGTTTGATTTTCGGGGTCTTTGGAAAGAGCTAGCCCCTGGTTCGTCGACATAGAAGCTATTTTTCCATAATGACCATCAGCTAGCAAGAGAGTATCCGTACGAACCTCTGTGATGGTTTCTTTCTCGTCAAATCCGGGAAAATTATCCTCGTTGTAGTCGCAGGCTCCGAGCGTAAACAGTGAAGCCAATGCGATTCCTAATAATATATGTTTCTTCATAAATATGTTCACTTAGAAATTAAACTTCAGTCTTACACTATAAGTACGCCCCCAACCATAAATCACGCGTGTGGCAGTCTCCCAATCGTGATTGCTTCCATCGCGGGCATCGGCTATATATTCCTGATTGAATAGGTTGTTTACATTGCCGCTCAATGTAGCACGTATCTTACCCAAATCAAAAGTATACCCTGCACTAACATCAAATGTACTCCACGAAGGAATCTCCCAAGGTTTTTCCACCACATAAGCATCTTTCTGGGTAGCCTGACTCGCATCAATATCATAGTCAGCATAGTTGCGCGCAAAGAAGTTCCAATCAGCATTGAGGCGTAAGCCTTTCAACGGGCGGAATGTCAATCCTAAAGCGGCTGTGGTTTGAGCAGAGCCACCTACCTGCACATTGTCCATTTTGATAGTATACTTGTACTGATCCACATTATTCATGTCTGTAGCAATCTCACCACGGCTGTTCGCCATAATCTGTCCTTCAGTATTCATCATGAAGCCCTTTGCTGTACCATTCCAGCGCCAGTCTCCCCAAGAGAACATACCGTTAACTTCCATCCAACGGAAAGGTTTAGCTATGAAGTCAAGCTCTATACCCATATGGTTTGCCTGCGCACCGCTCATGTTCATAGTCCAGCGCTGAGAAGCTCCATTCGCATCTTCATAAGATCCGGTATCATATAAAGCTTTGTCTTTCCACATAGTATAGTAAGCATTCACATTAGCTGTAAAATAATGGCTACGGTATCCATAACCTAATTCAAAAGAATAAACCTTCTCGTTCTTGGCATCGGGATTGCGTTCGTGCGAACTCTGAGAATTGATAAAAGTATTATCAAAAATAGGCGCACGACTGATGAATCCGGTATTGAAGAATACATTATTATACTCATCGAGATTATAATTCAAACCCGCTTTCAGGTTTCCGCCCAAATAATGTTTCTTTGAAGATACCTGCTTGTCGCCACTATAATAGAAACGGTCTTTACGCCAATAACTGGTGTTAGTAAGACCACCCGACACAAAAAAGCACTCACTTTATCTTTATTATATTCCAGCTGAGCAAAGCCACCTTCGTACATCACAAAACCATCATAATCGCGGCGAATCACATCACCAACGCCTAACTTCTGATTTACCCAAGAAGCAACACCACCGTTTTGGCTATTCTCAGCTAATACAGTTTTACGGTTATAAGAGTCCACATAATACTGTCCTCCGAAAAGGTCAGTAATCACATTCTTGTGCAATCCTTTATAGTAACGGAAGTCAATACCACCATAGAAATCAAAGTAATCACCAAGCTTGGTAGTATAGGTAGAAATCAAACCTGTCCAAAAGTGGTCGTTCGAAGCTTTGTTCATAATCATCAACGAACCATTATAGTTAGGCATACCGCTTACGTTCACCGGATTAGTATAGTTATCAGCATTGAGTTTATCTACGGCATCGTAATCGAAAGTACCGTCAGGACAACGGAACTGAGTATTCACTGTACCATCATTGGCCGTACCATACCAAGAGCTGCTGTAGCCTGTCACACCTGTACCACTATAACCTGCACCCGTACCGATAGACATATAAGCAGCCGTACTGAGACTTGACTTATGGTCAATCTGCCACAAGTGGTTAAGCGACATCTGAGGTTTGTGATACTCATTGCGTGAAGAATTCATCACTTGACCATTGCGATAACCAAAAGTAGAGTTATAACGATACGGGCTCTCTTCACCCATCCATTGTTTCACACGCTGATATTCTTTAATATTCAACCCGTTCGGCATACTACGCTGATTATGCCACTGAGGTGCACCAAAAGCGGTAAATGAAAGCTGATGATTATCGTTGAAACGCTTTGCCACACTCATAAACCAAGTATAGGCTTCAGATTCTGTGCCTTGAATATAACCATCTCGCGAATCTCTAGCACCTAACAAAGTAAAGGCCCAACCATCTTTTGTAAGGCCAGAAGATACGCTGAACATCACCTTATTGTAACCGTCGTTACCCATACCATAAGAGATAAATCCACCCATCTTGGCATCAGTGGTCTTGGTGATAATATTTTGCGAACCACCCACCGAAGGAGTAGAAACCTTGCTGGCACCAAGTCCGCGCTGCACTTGAATACTGCTAGCTACATCAATCAGACCACCCCAGTTACTCATATACACTTTCTGGTTCTCCATACCGTTCATAGGCACACCATTAATCATCATAGCCACATATTCCGACTTAAAGCCACGAATCTTTATGTTAGAATCACCATAGCCACCACCTTCATTAGAGGCATAAACACCCGGCGTCGACTTCAAAATCTGTGGCAACTCCTGCGAACCAATTTTATCCTCAATAGATATGGGATTCACAGTAGATACAGCCACTGGGGTCTTACGGGCTACTGCCACAGACGAAGTAATCACCACGTCCTTCAACACCACCGCATCCGGCTCCATTTGAATAGCACCCAAATCAACAGAAGCACCCTTCTGTGTTATTTTCTTCTTGAGGTCTTTAAAACCTACATACTTGAACACCAATGTTCCACCTTGAGCAACACCTTGCTTAAAATAACCATCAATGTCAGTCACAGTTCCTTGTGAAGTGCCTTCTACCATAACAGCAGCGCCCACTAACGGTTCTCCTGTTTCTGAGTCAACAAGCTGACCTTTCACTGTAGTCTGGGCAAATGCCGCAGCACTGCATATAGACAGCACAGCCACCAACAGGAAATGAATTAGATGTTTTTTCATACTTCTGTTTTTTGTTAATTAAATGTGTTAATTACGAATGTTAATTAAGTATTAAATACTGTTTTAAGACGCAAATATAATTAATAAGATTTAGATTTGTATTACATTTCTGCTACAAAATTTTAGGGTATATAGGAGTTATTGAAACTTTTTATAACAAAAAAAAGCCCTACAAGTTTTTTGCAGGGCTTTCTATTTGTCATAAAAATATTAGTTATGCTATCAGATTCTTACTGTTATCAGTCATTCATCAGCTTTCTATAACGTACACGGGTAGGTTCTTCTTTCCCTAAACGTTTCTGTTTATTTTCCTCATATTCCGAATAAGAACCTTCGAAATAGAAGACATTGGAATCACCTTCGAATGCAAGTATATGAGTGCAAATACGGTCGAGGAACCAACGGTCGTGACTGATAATTACGGCACATCCTGCAAAGTCTTCAAGACCTTCTTCGAGTGCGCGAAGCGTATTCACGTCGATGTCATTGGTAGGTTCGTCCAGCAACAGCACGTTGCCCTCTTCTTTCAGAGCCATAGCAAGGTGAAGACGGTTGCGCTCACCGCCGGAAAGTACACCGCAAAGCTTCTCCTGATCTGCACCGGAAAAGTTGAAACGCGACAGATAGGCACGGGCATTGATATCACGTCCACCCATGCGGAGGAGGTCCGTACCGCCGGAAATTACCTGATACACGCTCTTATTGGGATCGATATCCTTGTGCTGCTGGTCCACATAAGCTACTTTTACGGTCTCTCCTACTTCAAACTCACCTTTATCTACCGTTTCCAATCCCATAATCAGACGGAAAAGCGTTGTTTTACCCGCACCGTTAGGGCCGATTACACCCACAATGCCGTTAGGCGGAAGCATGAAGTTGAGATCATCGAACAGAAGTTTGTCGCCATAAGCTTTTGCCACGTGTTTCGCTTCGATAACCTTATTTCCAAGACGCGGACCATTAGGGATAAAGATTTCAAGTTTCTCTTCTTTCTCCTTGATATCTTCATTCATCAATTTATCGTAAGAATTCAAACGTGCCTTACCTTTCGCCTGACGCGCTTTAGGAGCCATACGCACCCACTCCAACTCACGCTCCAATGTCTTGCGGCGCTTGCTGGCGGTCTTCTCTTCCATTTCCATGCGCTTGGTCTTTTGTTCCAGCCAGCTGGAGTAGTTGCCTTTCCAGGGAATTCCTTCGCCACGGTCCAGTTCCAGAATCCATCCGGCTACATGGTCCAGGAAGTAACGGTCGTGAGGTTACGGCAATTACCGTACCTTCATATTGCTGCAAATGCTGTTCCAGCCAGTCGATAGATTCAGCATCCAAGTGGTTGGTAGGCTCATCGAGCAACAGGATATCCGGCTTCTGCAACAGCAAGCGGCAAAGTGCCACACGGCGACGCTCACCTCCCGAAAGATGGTCTACAGTTGCGTCTTCGGGCGGACAACGGAGGGCATCCATAGCGCGTTCCAGTTTACTGTCGAGATTCCAGGCATCAGTTGCATCGATGATATCCTGAAGTTCTCCCTGACGGACAAAAAGCTTATCCATCTTGTCGGCATCCTCGTAATACTCCGGCAGGCCGAATTTCTGGTTAATCTCTTCGTACTCAGCGAGTGCGTCCACAATGGGTTGTACGCCTTCCATCACAATTTCTTTTTACGGTTTTCGTAGGATCCAGGTAAGGTTCCTGAGCCAGATAGCCCACTGAGTAACCCGGTGAAAACACCACTTCGCCCTGATAAGACTTGTCCAACCCGGCGATAATCTTCAGCAAGGTAGATTTACCGGAGCCATTCAGACCGATGATGCCAATCTTTGCACCATAAAAGAACGAAAGGTAGATGTTCTTCAGCACCTGCTTGTTGTTCTGCTGAATGGTCTTGTTCAGCCCTACCATAGAAAAGATAATCTTTTTATCGTCAACTGTTGCCATAAAGTTTTTTAAGTGTATTATATTAATAATGTATATGCTATTCCCATTCGATGAATATTGGGCAAAGATAACAAAAAAAAGAGATATTCTTTTGCATTTTCAAAAATTGTCTCTATCTTTGCGCCCGCTTAACAGCAATAAAGGATTGATTCAGTAGCTCAGCAGGTAGAGCACAACACTTTTAATGTTGGGGTCCTGGGTTCGAGCCCCAGCTGGATCACAGAAAAGAAAAAAAAGCCTCTGCAAGTCAGAGGCTTTTTTCTTTTGACAACAATTTCAATCTCCACGAAAATAACAGATGCCTTTAATTTAATCCATATCCAACCAAGGAAATCATTTAGACTGGTAAAACTCGAATTTTGCCATCCTTACCAAGCCTATTGCACCTTCGAAATAAAATCAGTCGTGTTGTCGGCAAAAAGTTAAATAAAGACAATCGCTCACTTTTTCCAAAAGATTTCGTACATTTGCAGCGTCTGACATTAGTGTCAGACTGATATATCTGATTTTATTATTTATATACCAAATCAGCAGAATTCTATTATGGATATTTACAAAGTCGGCCTGGATATCGGCTCTACTACCGCTAAAATAATAGTGCTGGATAAGAGTGAGAGAAATGTCCTTTTCTACAAATATGAAAGGCATCAGGCAAAAGTTCAGGAATGCCTACTGGCATTTTTCCACCAGCTGAAAGAACAGATGGGCGATGTTACTTTATCAATCAATATCACCGGTTCAGTAGGCATGGGAATCGCAGAGAAATACTCTCTGCCTTTCGTGCAGGAAGTGGTAGCGGCAGCCCAATATATTCGGCAGAATCATCCCGGAATATCTTCCATGATCGACATCGGAGGAGAAGATGCCAAAGTCGTCTTCTTCCAGAATAATCAAGCCACCGATTTACGGATGAACGGAAACTGTGCCGGAGGAACAGGGGAATTTATCGATCAGATGGCCATATTATTGGGAGTATCGATGGATGAACTGAACGGACTGGCTCTCCGGGCAACACGAGTGCATCCGATAGCTTCCCGATGTGGTGTATTCTGTAAGACGGATATTCAGAATCTGATAGCCAAGAATATACCGAAAGAAGATATCGCGGCTTCCATTTTCCATGCTGTAACGGTGCAAACCATCGTTACCTTGCGCATGGATGTGATATTGTTGCTCCGATATTACTTTGTGGAGGGCCGTTGACATTCATTCCGGCACTCAGGAAATCATTCGCCAACTATTTGCAGTTATCAGAGGAGAACGATTTTCTGCTGCCGGAGAAAAGTAATCTTATTCCAGCCTGGGGAGCAGCACTGGCAGAGAACTCCCGGAAAATGAAGATAACTGAGTTAATCGGACTTCTGGAAAATCTATCAGAAAAGGCATACCGGCCACAAAATAGCCTTCCACCTTTTTTTCAAGGATGAAACGGAATATCTGCAATGGAAGGACAGGTTGGCACAATATAATGTGCAGCGGACGGAATTAACATCCGGAATACAACAGGCTACCATAGGAATAGATTCCGGCTCTACCACCACCAAAATAGTAGTGCTTGATGAAAATAACCGTATCCTGTACTCCTACTATCACGACAACAAAGGAAATCCGATAAAAGCCGTGGAAGAAGGATTGCAGAAACTGCATAAAGAATGTCAGGAAAAAGGGACGATCCTGCAAATCAAAGGAGGATGCTCCACCGGATACGGAGAGGATCTGATAAAAGCTGCCTTCCAGATGGATGCCGGTATCATTGAAACCATAGCCCATTACATGGCTGCCAAACATATAAATAAGGATGTATCTTTCATCCTGGACATCGGCGGACAGGATATGAAAGCCATTTTCACAAATGGCGGAATTATCAACCGGATTGAAATAAACGAGGCTTGCTCATCCGGATGCGGTTCTTTTATCAGCACCTTTGCACAGTCACTGGACTACAAAGTGGAGGACTTCGCCAAAGCGGCTTGTTTCTCAAAAGCTCCGTGTGATCTGGGAACACGCTGCACCGTTTTCATGAATTCCAAAGTGAAACAAGTGCTCCGTGAAGGGGCATCCGTGGCGGATATAGCGGCCGGTCTTTCTTACTCTGTCGTAAAGAACTGCCTGTACAAAGTGCTTCAACTTAAAAAGCCGGATGAACTTGGAAAACATATCGTGGTGCAAGGTGGAACCATGCGCAATGATGCCATCGTACGAGGTCTGGAGAAGCTGACAGGAAAAGAAGTATTCCGTAGTGATTGTCCCGAATTAATGGGTGCTCTGGGCTGTGCACTTTATGCAAAGCAACTTAAGACGGCCAAAGTTACAAACCTGGAAGATATGATGCATCAGGCCCAATTCACTTCCCGACAGGTTCAGTGCAACGGATGTGAAAACCAATGTGCCATCACCCGGTATACTTTCGGTAATGGAGAACATTATTTCTCCGGCAATAAATGCGAAAAGGTGTTTACCAATAAAGGGAATGTTTCGGAGAAAGGCGTAAATGCTTATGAAAAGAAAATCGAACTTCTGTTTGACCGGCAAGTAAATATAGCCGCTCCACTACTGACCATAGGTATTCCCCGCTGCCTGAATATGTATGAAGAATATCCCTTCTGGCATTCTTTGTTCACAGAGTGTGGCATCCGGGTATGCCTGTCGGATGCTTCGACGTTCAATAAATATGAGAAGGCGGCCAATATGGTAATGTCCGACAATATCTGTTTCCCTGCAAAACTGGTGCACAGCCATATCCAAAACCTTATCGAATACAAAGTAGACCGGATATTTATGCCGTTTGTCATATTCGAAGAAATCGATAAGCAACAACAGAACAGTTACAACTGCCCCATTGTGTCCGGATATTCACAGGTTATCAAGAATGTCCAGACAGATAACTTACCGATTGACCATCCGGCCATCACTTTCAAGGATACAGGATTACTGTATAAGCAATGCCGTGACTACCTAAGCACACTGGGCGTACAAGAGCAGGTAGTAAAGAAAGCATTCGACCATGCACTGAAAGCACAAGACGCTTTTGAAAAAGAGCTTATCGCCTATAACCGGCAAATAGTTGAAGAAGGAAATAAAAAGCAGAAGCTGATTATTCTCCTTGCCGGACGTCCATATCATTCGGACCCGTTGGTACAACATAAGATTTCGAATATGATCAGCGCTATGGGCGTTTATGTAATTACAGATGATATCGTCCGTCATCAGGATATTCCACTGAAGGAGGTGAATTTTCTGGCTCAATGGGCATTTACCAACCGTATTTTGAAATCAGCCAAATGGGCAGCGCAGCAGGGAAATCACGTGCAATATATGCAGCTGACTTCTTTCGGATGTGGACCGGATGCCTTTCTGATAGACGAAATACGCACTTTACTGAAGCAGTACAATAAAAATCTTACTTTATTGAAGATAGACGACGTTAGTAACACCGGTTCTATCAAGCTGCGTGTACGTTCGCTGGTAGAGAGTCTGCACATCAGTTTGCAACAAGCTGAAGAGAGACAGGTACAGAAACCTTTATCTCTCCCTCTTTTCACCAAAAAGGACAGAAAGAAGAAGATTATCGCCCCATTCTTCACCCCTCTTTATATCACCACTTATTCCTTCCATTTTTAAAGTGGCAGGATATGAAATGGAGACTCTGCCCATAAGCGATGAATGTTCGTGCGACTGGGGTTTGAAGTATTCCAACAATGAAGTTTGCTATCCGGCCACACTGATTGTGGGTGACATCGTGAAAGCTTTTAAGGAAGGACGATATGACCCGGACAACACTTGTGTAGCCATTACGCAGACGGGAGGGCAATGCCGTGCCAGCAACTACATCTCTTTAATAAAAAAGCATTGATAGAAAACGGATACACTCATACTCCCATTCTGTCAATAGCATTCGGCAGCGGAATAGATAATCAGCAACCGGGCTTCAAAGTAAATTGGCTGAAAGTATTGCCAATAGCGCTTGCCGCTGTTCTATACAGCGACTGCATAGCTAAATTCTATTACGCCGCCGTTGTTCGTGAGAAAAAGCCGGGACAGGCAGCTAAATTAAAAGATATGTACCTGGAAGCGGCAAAGCCTCTTATCCTAAAAAACAGACCGGAAGATTTGCTCAGTTATTTATCTCTGGCAGTTGACGAATTCAATCAGATCTGTCAGCAAAAATCATGCCCTAAGGTGGGTGTGGTAGGAGAAATCTTCCTAAAGTTCAATCCTTTTGCACAAAAAGATATCACCACATGGCTCATAGACAGAGGTATAGAGGTGGTTCCTCCATTGATGACAGACTTTTTTCATGCAAAGCTTCGTCAATATGAAAGTAAACCAGGATAGTCATATAAAAAAAAGAAATATATTCCTGATTTCGCTATCGACTGGCTTTATGGAAAAGTTCAGAAACAAATTGATAAAATCAACAAGATAGGAAAAGCCTTCCTGTACTTTCAACCCTTTGAAAATATTTACGAGAAAGCGGAAAAAAGCCAAGCAGGTTATATCGCTGAACACGCAGTTCGGTGAAGGCTGGCTGATTGCCGGAGAGATGTCGTCTTTTGCCAGTCAGGGTATTAATCATGTCATCAGTTTGCAACCATTCGGGTGTATAGCTAACCATATTGTGGAAAAGGGAATAGAAAAACGTATAAAGTCTGTCTACCCTCAGATAAATATACTATCTTTAGACTTTGACAGTAGCGTCAGCGATGTGAATATCACCAATCGCCTGTTACTTTTTGTTGATAACATAAAATAAATAAGACCATGGGAGCTACAGAAAACAATGAGTTGGAATATCAAATAATTGAAACAGCGAAACAGCTTTTTATAGAAAAAGGCTTCGTTGAAACCAGCATGAGTGATATTGCCGCAAAAGTAGGAATAAACCGTCCTACCCTACACTACTATTTCAGGACAAAAGACAGAATGTTTCAGGCTGTCTTCGGTTCGATAGTGATGTCGCTATTACCGAAAGTACAGGAAATAATACAGCAGGAACTGCCGTTCATAGATCGCGTAAGTCTTATATTGGATAAGTATATAACACTCTTCACCGAAAACCCTGACATGCCAAAGTTTATATGCGGGGAAATACAGCGCGATGTCAACCACCTGCTTGATGTAGCTAAGGAAATGCAGTTTGAAGAGACGTTCCTAATTATAAAGGAACGACTGCTCATGGAAATGGAAGCAGGCAGACTAAAGAAAGTACCCATACATACAATATTCATAACTTTCTATGGTTTACTTACTTTTCCTTTGATTACAAAAAATTTGATCACCAGCATATTCCTGAAAGATACTACTGATTTTTCGGTTTTTATGCTGGAGTGGAAGCAATATATTCTTTTTCACTTGATGAATTTGCTGGGTATTGAGAAGGAAAATTGATTGTTACTCATATACATAACCGATAAAAAAGTATAGTATGAAAACGCTTCGAATTATTTTCTCCTTATTGCTGATAACTGCAATGAGTATGCCTACTCTTTCGGCACAAACTAAGAAAGAGAAAAAAGAACTGAAGAAGCAGGCCGTTGAAAAACTGGTCACATCCGGGAAGTATAAAATAAATGTAAACAGAGCTCTTCCTGCACGAGGACGGTCTGTTACACTAACTTCACCGTACTCTGTGGAAATAAGAAATGATTCCGTTATATCTTATCTGCCTTACTATGGGCGTGCTTACTCTATTCCTTATGGCGGTGGAGAAGGGCTAAACTTTAAAAGCTCCACTCACCGACTATAAGTTGGAGTGGGACAAGAAGGAAACAGCCAAGATAAAGTTCTCTGCACGAAGTGAGGAGGATAAGTTCGATTTCAGTATAGACGTTTTCAGTAATGGATCATCTACGATATTCGTGAATATGCAGAACCGTCAGTCCATCAGTTTCCAGGAGAACTGGATATGCCGGAAAAAATCAACCAATGATTACCTTTGTACATGATATCTTTTTAAATTTATGTATAAAGAATACCAACCCTGCGCACTACTCTCTCCCTATATAGACAAGTATTGGGAATTCAAAGGGAATCCGGAGTACGGAATGCGTATCAACATACTTCCTGATGGATGTACAGACTTTATCTTCACCCTTGGGGAAGCAACACAAGCGGTAAATAGCAGTCTGACCATGAAGCCTTATCGTGCTTATTTTATAGGTCCGATGAATAGCTATTCGGAATTGGTAGCGTATGCGGAAACGGTTCACATGTTAGGGGTTCGCTTCCTACCTTGTGGACTATCCCGTTTTATCCGTCTGCCACTGCACGAACTGACTAACCTGAGAATCAGTGCAGACGAGGTAACCTGCTTTTTCGATACTTCTTTTGCAGAAAGGCTATGCGAAGAAGACTGTTTAGAAAATAGGGTAAAGATCATAGAAGAATTATTTATCAAATCTCTTTATAAACACGACTTGCCGATAGATCCGCAGATTGTATTTGCAATAAAACAGATTAATCGGCATCAGGGAAAACTGCCCGTGCAGTCATTGATGGAGGATATTTGTCTGTGCCAGCGACAATTTGAACGCAAATTCAAGATGAACACAGGTTATACCCCGAAAATATACAGCAGAATCATGAAATTCAAGAACGCGGTGGATTTATTAAGGGGCACTACCAGTGACAATCTGCTCTCTACTGCTATCCATGCAGGCTATTATGACGTGCCGCACCTCTCAAGAGAAATTAAAAGGTTATCCGGCAATACTCCCTACTCTTTCCTTTCTATTCCTCTGACAGAAGAAGATGTCACACTGACTTACGTAGAAGCATAAATGTCGTTTTTGTACAATGCAGGAATATCTCCGACTACCTATATTTGCACCATTCAATTAACAAAACAAATTCTGCATTATGGAAACAATGAGAGAAAAAGCCGCACAAATGTTGCGCGAAAGTGAAGTAGTCGTTCTGACCTCAGTAAATAAAGAAGGATATCCACGCCCCGTACCTATGAGTATGGTTAAGTCCGAAGACATTTCAACAGTATGGATGTCAACCGGAAGCGACTCCGTGAAGACCGAGGATTTTCGCAAGAATCCGAAAGGCGGACTATGCTTCTATGCACAGGGAAACAGTGTTTGCATGACAGGTGATGTGGAAGTAATCACAGACCAAAATGTAAAACAAGAGCTTTGGCAAGACTGGTTCATCAATCATTTTCCCGGCGGACCGACCGATCCCAACTATGTAATACTGAAATTTACAGCAAACCACGCCACTTACTGGATTGACGGAAAGTTCATCCACAAGAAAGTTTAATGGAACCCTGTCGAAGGAATTCAACTCAATAGACAGAAAAGCGACCGGCAGCGTGGTTATTAACAAATAATCCGTAAATTTGCAGCCCGAAATTTAGAGACTGTAAAGAATGCAAGGAACAAAGAATCTGACTAAAGGTCCCATTAACCGCCAACTATTCAATCTGGCGATGCCCATTATGGCTACTTCATTCATACAAATGGCATATAGTCTGACCGACATGGCATGGGTAGGCCGTATAGGTAGTGAAGCTGTTGCCGCCGTTGGTGCAGTGGGAATATTGACGTGGATGTCCGGTTCCATAGCCTTGCTAAATAAAGTAGGTTCGGAAGTCAGCGTAGGACAATCCATAGGTGCGCGCAACGAACAGGATGCCCGGCAGTTTGCTTCGCACAACATCAGTATTGCCTTGCTCATCTCCATCTGCTGGGCTGCTTTGCTATTCTTGTTTGCCAATCCCATCCTGCGTATATTCGAACTGAAAGAGCATATCACGGAAAATGCCGTGACTTACTTGCGTATTGTCTCAACAGGACTACCGTTCGTGTTTCTGTCCGCAGCCTTCACCGGAATATACAATGCGGCAGGACGAAGCAAAACACCCTTCTATATCAGCGGCACAGGATTGATTATGAATATCATACTCGATCCGCTTTTCATCTTCGGTTTCGGCTGGGGAACGGTAGGTGCAGCACTTGCCACATGGCTGGCCGAGGCTACGGTATTCGGTATATTCATCTATAAGCTACGCTATAAAGACGATCTGTTAGGTGGATTTCCTTCCTGACACGTCTCAAAAAGAAATATACCCGGCGTATATTCAAGTTGGGACTTCCGGTTGCCACACTGAATACTTTGTTCGCTTTTGTCAATATGTTCCTTTCACGTACAGCTTCGGAACAAGGTGGACACATTGGTCTTATGGCCTTTACCACCGGAGGACAAATAGAAGCCATCACCTGGAATACTTCACAAGGCTTCTCTACCGGACTAAGCACTTTCATTGCACAAAACTATGCCGCCGGAGAGAAGTCGAGGGTAAAGAAAGCCTGGTACACTACATTATGGATGACGTCCATATTCGGCACACTATGTTCGCTGCTGTTTATCTTTTTCGGAAGCGAGGTATTCTCTATCTTCGTACCCGAACCGGAAGCATTTCGCGTAGGTGGTGACTTCCTGCGCATAGACGGTTATTCACAACTCTTCATGATGCTGGAAATCACCATGCAAGGGGTCTTCTACGGATTAGGAAGAACGATTCCTCCTGCCATCATCAGTATATCATGCAACTATATGCGTATTCCCGTAGCACTGTTCCTGGTACACATGGGAATGGGCGTAGACGCCATATGGTGGGCTGTAAGTGCAACAACTATTGCCAAAGGAATTATCCTTACCGCGTGGTTTATATTGATAAAGAGAAAAATACTCTAAAAATGCAGAACAAAAGACCTAAACATAATTACAATAGAATTGTTATATAACTAACTTTGCATTACAAACATAGTAACATTTTAAAAGAATTAAGTATGAAAAAGATTAAGATTAGTGTACTGCTATTGAGCGGTGCCATATTATTAGGAAGTTGCAGCACAATGAATAACACTGCCAAAGGTGGTGTGATAGGTGGTGGATCGGGCGCTGCTGCCGGTGCCATTATCGGTGGATTGATCGGTAAAGGTAAGGGTGCGGCTATCGGTGCGGCAGTAGGCGCAGCGGTAGGTACGGGCGCAGGTGTAGCTATCGGTCATAAGATGGATAAAAAGGCTGCCGAAGCCGCCAAGATTGAAGGCGCACAGGTAGAGAAAGTAACAGATACCAATGGCCTTGCCGCTGTAAAGGTTACTTTTGAATCAGGTATCCTGTTTGGCTTCAATTCATCTACATTGAGCAATACTTCCAAGTCTTCTCTGCGTGAACTGGCCCAGATATTGAAAGAAGACCCTACAACAGATATTGCAATCGTAGGCCATACGGATAAAGTAGGTACATATGAAGCTAACATGAAGGTTTCAAAAGACCGTGCATATACCGTAGAGAATTATCTGCAAGATTGCGGTGTGTCTCCTTCACAGTTCAAGAAGGTGGAAGGCGTAGGCTACAATCAGTATGACGACAGCATGTCAGCCAGCCAGAATCGCCGCGTAGATATTTATATGTACGCCAGCGAGCAGATGATTAAGAATGCAGAAGCAGGCAAGTAAGTTACGAGCTACAAAAGGCTACGAGCTACAGGTTATTGCGCTATCAGTCCGAAAGGCACTTGTAGCTTGTAACTTGTAACTCGTAGCTTTTTAACATTAAAAACCACGACAATGAGTATAAAGAAAGTCTTGCGGATAGTCCGCAACCTGATACTCTTTTTCTTTATTTCCACTATTCTGGCAGTGGTGCTGTATCGCTTTTATCCCTGTTTACACCACTCCCCTCATGGTAATCCGCAGTACCCAGCAACTCTTCAAAGGCGAAAAGCCGGTATGGCATCATACTTGGGTTTCTTTCGATAAGATCTCCCCTCACTTGCCGATGGCAGTTATCGCTTCGGAAGATAATCGCTTTGCCACCCACAATGGCTTCGATTTCGAAGAGATAAAAAAAGCCATGAAAGAGAATGAAACCCGCAAACGGAAACGGGGTGCCAGTACTATTAGCCAACAGACCGCAAAGAATGTATTCCTTTGGCCGCAATCCTCATGGGTACGAAAGGGATTCGAAGTTTATTTCACCTGGTTGATAGAGCTATGCTGGTCGAAAGAACGGATTATGGAAGTCTATCTCAACTCCATCGAAATGGGACAAGGTATTTATGGAGCAGAAGCTGCCGCCAAATATAAGTTCCATACCACTGCCGCCAAACTAACTGCAGGACAATGTGCATTGATAGCGGCAACACTCCCCAATCCGATACGTTTTGATTCAGCGCATCCGTCAGCTTACATTCTGCGGAGACAGTCGCAAATCCTGAGATTGATGAAATTGGTTCCCAAATTCCCTCCGGTAGAAAAAGAAAGAAGTCAAGAAGCAGAAGACTGAGAAGAGGAAAAAAGAAATAATCTGTGTATATTTGTATGCTTAATATGGTAAGGAATGAAAAAAATCTTGTCGCTATTCTTGATTTGTATCATCTGTTGCGGGGTGCATGCCCAGCGTACGGAGGTTTATAATCAGCATATACATACGGTGCAGGTCATTGCCAACAATGATTATATGTCGCCTGCCGTCATCCGGCTGGGAGAGAATGAAACTGTAGAAATATCTTTCGACCACCTGACTCACGATTACCACCGCTACCAGTACATCCTCACGCACTGCAATGCGGACTGGACCCCTTCGGATCTTTCCGAAACAGAATACCTGGATGGTTTCAATGACAATCCGATAGAAGATCATGATATTTCCGTCAATACTACCCTGCCCTACACGCATTACCGTCTGACACTTCCTAACGACCAGGTACAACTGAAACTTTCGGGTAATTACCGTCTGACTGTTTATGACGATGCGGATGGAAAGGATAAGCCGGCTTTCACTACCTGTTTCCAGGTATTGCAAAAGGAGGTGAACGTATCGGCACAAGTCAGCAGTGACACTGAGATAGACCGGAATAAGACGCACCAGCAGGTGAGTTTTAGCATTCAGTATAAAGGATATCCTATCCGCAATCCGCAGAATGAAGTCAAAGTACACGTTTTACAGGATAATCGTACGGATAACTGGGTAACAAATCTGCATCCTTCCTATATTGGTCCCGATCAGCTACGTTACGAACATAACCGGGCCTTGATATTTCCTGCGGGAAACGAATACCGGCGTTTTGAAATGGTGAGTACCCGCTATGCCTCGCAGGGTGTGGAGAGTATTCGTTATCATGCTCCTTACTATCATGTCACACTCCGCCCGGACGAGCCTCGCTTACTAAACTACAGTTACGATCAGGATCAGAACGGACGCTTCGTAATACGATATGACGAGGCAGTAGATAATACTACGGAAGCAGATTACTTCTTCGTTCATTTCTCTCTGCTATGGGAGAACCCGCTAACTGAAGGGAACTTCTATCTGCAAGGAGCTTTTACTTATGATAATTTTAATGAAGAGAGTCGGTTGAAGTATAATGCAGAAGCGCATGCTTATGAATGCACGCAATTGCTGAAACAGGGAGCGTATAATTATCAATACTTATATGTGGCTCCCGGTACCACCGTAGGAAGTACCGCACAGGCAGAGGGGAATTTCTATGAGACAGAGAATGAATATCTGATCCTTGTTTACCACCGGGCCTTTGGAGAAAGATACGACAGGCTGATCGGGATGCAACAGGTGAAATAGTTACGAGTTACGAGCTACGAGTGTTTTTCAGCGTAACAGTGCAGCAACTCGTAGTTTGTAGCTCGTAACTCGTAACTATCTAATATGCGTGTCCTCCATCTTTCATTTCCTTTTCACTAATCTTATGTATATCAATACTTCTCCAAGCATAGAAGATATACGCAAGAACAAACGGAACCAGGAAGGAAACATAGAACATTACCCTCAGTGTAAACTGGCTGGAGCAACTGTTTGCCAACGTCAGTGAACTCTGTAAATCATTGGTAGAAGGATAATAAGCCGTATTATTATATCCTGCAACCAGCAACAATGCAAGTACCGCCAGCACCGTACCTATGCCCGTAAACCAGATACCTTTATCAAACTTCGTCTTCAACAAACTCTTTCCTATACCGAACAGCACCAGCACCACTCCTATCAGAAACAGCACCAGTACCAGCGGCATTTCGATAAAGTTCGTCAGATACTTATACGGTTCCATAAAGACTTCACCCGTCTCCGGATTCACCGCATATCCATCTGCCAACAGCGTGCGGATAACAAACGACAGGAAGAACACCAGGAACAGCACGGAATTACCTATCAACGAACGCCGGCTACGCGCCACCAGATCCTTATCATCAATATTATTAATAAAGTAAAGAGCTCCCAGAATACGAGCCAGGAAGAACACTGCCAACCCAAGCACTACATTCCATGGATTAGTCAACGCATCCAGACCATGCCAACCATTTGCCCAATGACTGATAACCGGCATCACCGTATTCGTCATATTCCCCTTATCGATATAAAACTCCGAACCGGTAAAAAACGTAGCCACCGCACCGCCCAGCAGCACCGGACCTACCACTCCATTAATCACCAGGAATGTACGGTATGTATTCTTTCCCAGCAGATTTCCCGCCTTGCTCTGGAACTCATAGCTGACAGCCTGCAACACAAAGCTGAACAGAATAATCATCCACAGCCAGTACGCACCGCCAAAACTTGTACTATAAAACAACGGGAACGATGCAAAGAACGCACCGCCGAACGTTACCAGCGTAGTAAACGTAAACTCCCACTTGCGCCCCGTAGAGTTTATTATCATCTTGCGCTGCTCTTCCGTCTTGCCCAGACAGAATATCAGCGAGTTACCGCCCTGCACAAACAGCAGGAATACAAGGATGGCTCCCAGCAATGATACCACGAACCACCAATATTGTTGTAGAAAAACGTAGGTCATAAGATTTACGATTTATAATTTATGATTTATAATTTATGGGGGATGATTTATGATTTATAGAGAATAGAATATGATTTATACCACGCCATAATTCCGCATGGCATAAATCTTAAATCATAAATCTTATAAATCTTCTCCTTCCGGTCCTTTCTTTATCGCTTTCAGCAAGATACCGATTTCGGCAATCAGCATGACGGTAAACAATACCAGGAAGATGAAGAATGTTGTCTGCACGGAGCCGACATCCAACTTTGAGATAGCTGCATTTACAGGCAGCATATCCTGTATGGCCCATGGCTGACGTCCACATTCGGCAACCACCCATCCGGCTTGTCCGGCCAGATAGCCCAATGGAATAGTCAGCAGAGCTACCCAGTGCATCCATTTCATTTTTGACAAATCCCGCTTGTATGCCAGGAACAATACAACTATAAAGAATAGTATAAAGTATCCGCCCAACATCACCATCACACGAAATGCATAGAATGTCAGTGGCACATTAGGCACCAGGTCATTTACATCCTTAATATATCCATAACCAAAATAAGCTACATTTTCCTTCAACACCTTGGCAGCTTCCACAGCTTCGGCATCGTTATCCGCAGCCTGTGCGGCACGATAAGCTGCCAGCGCACCAATCGCTGTTTTCCCGCGTTCTATCTTCTCCTCGGCAGAAAGTGCCTGCGTTCCATCTTTCAACTGATAACCACCCTCAATAAGGTCCGTGATACCGGGCACGAATCCATCCAACTTCCTTTCCGCCAGCAATGAAAGCATCTTTGGTATCTCTATTCTGAACAGGAAAGGATCCTGTCCGTCATTATAAGTCTTTTTTTCAGGATTCAGCATACCGATGGCAACCAATCCGGCCCCCTGCTGCCCCTCATAATATCCTTCCATGGCAGCCAGCTTCATCGGCTGCGTCTGTGCCACCTGATAGCCCGAACCGTCTCCCGTCCATGCAGAGAGCAGGGCCGAAACCAAACCTACCCAGGCAGCTATCTTTATGCTGGACAATGCGAACTTCTTATTCCGCTTCTTCAGCAGAAACCAGCACGCCACACCTACCACAAACACGGCACCCAGCACCCAGCCAGACAACACCGTATGGAAAAACTTATTCACCGCCGTAGGCGACAAAGCCACTGCCCAAAAGTCTACCATCTCATTTCTCACTGTATCCGGATTGAACTCCATCCCCACCGGATTTTGCATCCATGCATTTGCCACAAGTATCCACCAGGCCGAAATCGTAGCACCAAGTCCCGTCAGCCAGGTAGATGCCAGGTGGAACTTCTTGCTCACCTTGTCCCAGCCAAAGAACATGACCGCAATGAAAGTGGCTTCCATAAAGAAGGCCAGAATGCCTTCGATAGCAAGCGGCGCCCCGAAGATATCGCCCACAAACCAGCTGTAATTGCTCCAGTTGGTTCCGAACTCAAACTCCAGAATCAGTCCCGTCGCCACGCCTATGGCAAAGTTGATACCGAATAGTTTCATCCAAAACTTGGCGGTGCGTTTCCAAAACTCATCACCCGTACGATAATACATAGTCTCCATGATACCCATGATGACTGCCAGCCCTAGCGTGAGCGGCACAAAAATCAATGATAAATAGCGGTCAGTGCAAATTGTGCCCTCGACCAGTCAATCAGAGAAGTGTCGATGTGTTCAAGCATAAGAAATCGAGTTATAGTTATTAATTGTTAGTTGCTTTACTCAGAAGTTAAAGGAGTTATTGCTTTACTCAAGGCGGATCACCAATAGCACGATGGATGAGTTCCCTGCCCACATACTCTTCTTTATCTCCGCCTACGGCCGGCGTATTCAGATAATTGGGAAAGAAGAAAAGGCGCAATATGAAGAACATGATGAAGAGTTTCACCAGAATAATGAACCATAAAGTTCTCCCAAGTGTCATACCTCGGAAACCATCGACGTAAAAACGCCAGATTTTCAGGACTGTATTCTTCATAATAGAAAATTTATAATCATTACAAATATAAAACTTTTATATATTAAATAACAAATAAAAGGGCAAAAAGTTAGTCATCGACACAAAAAAGCATTCCGACGACGAAAAATTCAGAACTGTCTATCTCTTTTGCGGGGCATTTTCCGACACCGTATCTTCGCAAGCGTTAAACAATATAGCATAACGAAGATATGAGAAACGTAAGAAGATTGACAGTGATAACACTCTGCGTAGCAAGCGCCTGTGTCGGCAGCACGACACTGCGGGCACAGGACGCCGCTCCCATTGCATCGCAAGAGTTAACGGCATCCGATGCCGCTCCCAAAGCTGACACTGCACTTCCCGCTCAGTGGGATTTGCAGACTTGCATCGACTATGCCTTGCAACACAACATCACCCTGAAGCGTAACCGTATCAGTGCGGAAAGCGCAGAAGTAGATGTAAAAACGGCCAAGGCTGCTCTTTTTCCCAGCCTCTCGGCAAGTATCAGCCAGCGCATTGTGAACCGCCCGAACAGTGAAAGCGGTACCATCATCAGTGGTGACAACATCACCAGCAGTAGCAGTAAAACCTCGTACAACGGCAGTTATGGCATTGATGCCAACTGGACCCTTTACAACGGTAGCAAACGTCTGAACACCATCAAGCAACAGCAACTGAACAATCGCATCGCCGAACTCAACGTTGCCGAGAGTGAAAATTCCATCGAAGAAAGCATTGCACAGATATACGTGCAGATACTCTATGCTGCCGAAGCTGTGAAAGTGAACGAAAATACACTTGCCGTCAGCCAGGCCGAACGTGACCGCGGACAGCAATTGTTGGAAGCCGGAAGCATCGCCAAGAGTGATCTTGCGCAACTGGATGCACAGGTCAGCACAGATAAATATCAGTTAGTGACGGCACAAGCCACCCTTCAGGACTACAAACTACAACTGAAACAACTACTTGAACTGGATGGTGAAAAGGAAATGAACCTCTATCTGCCCTCCCTGGGAGATGAGAATGTATTGATACCCCTACCCAGTAAGACGGATGTGTATCAAGCCGCCCTTACTTTCCGCCCGGAGATAGAGTCGGGCAAACTGAATGTTAAGGCATCCGACCTTGACATCAGCATCGCTAAAGCGGGATATATTCCGACATTAAGCCTCAGCGCAGGTATCGGTACAACGAATGCCAATGGCAACGATTTTTCCTTCTCCGAACAGGTAAAGAATAATTGGAACAACTCACTGGGACTGACCGTAAGCATCCCCATCTTCAACAACCGGCAGACCAAGAGCGCCGTGCAAAAGGCCCGTCTGCAAAAAGCAGACCAGTGAACTGGACTTGCAGGATCAGCAGAAAACTTTATACAAGACCATAGAAAGCCTCTGGCTGGATGCCAACAGTGCACAGCAGCAATATGTTGCCGCTGCCGAGAAATTGCGCAGTACGCAGACCAGTTACGATCTGATTCAGGAACAATTCAACCTCGGCATGAAGAATACCGTGGAACTGCTGACCGAGAAAAACAACCTGCTCAACGCGCAACAGGAAACCCTGCAAGCCAAGTACATGGCAATACTGAATGCACAGTTGCTCCGCTTCTACCAGGGTGAAGGTATACAGTTATAACCGCATGACGTAAACAAGCCTGTATGTCAGCATAATTCAGATATATAATATATCATTCAACGAGATAAGAAATAAACGAGATAAGAAATATAAGGTATGAGTAAAAAGAAAATTATCAGCTTAGCGGTCGGAGTCATTATTGTAGCCGGCATAGCTATTTGGGCATTTGGCGGACAAGCCAAAAAGCGGAAAGTGGTATATGAGACGGCCACCGTAGACCGCGCCAACATCTCCAATTCCGTGACGGCCACAGGCACTATCGAACCGGTGACCGAAGTGGAAGTAGGTACACAGGTCAGCGGTATCATCGATAGATTATACGCAGACTATAACTCAGTAGTAACCAAGGGGCAGCTCATTGCCGAAATGGACAAAGTAACCCTGCAAAGCGAATTAGCATCACAAAAGGCTACTTACGACGGTGCCAAAGCCGAATATGAATATCAACAGAAAAATTACGAGCGTAACAAAGGATTGCATGAGAAACAACTCATCAGTGATACGGATTACGAGCAAAGTCTTTATAACTACCAGAAAGCAAAGAGCGCCTTCGACAGCAGTAAAGCCTCTCTGGCCAAAGCAGAGCGCAATCTGTCCTATGCAACCATCACCTCTCCTATCGACGGCGTTGTCATCAGCCGCGACGTGGAAGAAGGACAGACAGTAGCTTCCGGTTTTGAAACCCCGACCCTCTTCACCATCGCTGCCGACCTGACACAGATGCAGGTAGTGGCTGACGTGGATGAAGCCGATATAGGCGATGTGGAAGAAGGACAGCGTGTAAGTTTCACGGTAGACGCTTATCCGAATGATGTGTTCGAAGGAAAAGTGACACAGATTCGCCTGGGAGCCACAAGCAGTTCAAGCAGCACCACTACCACCACTACGGTAGTTACGTATGAAGTAGTCATTTCCGCCCACAATCCGGACTTGAAACTGAAACCGAGGCTGACGGCAAACATCACTATCTACACTCTGGATAAACAAGGAGTACTGAGCGTTCCGGCAAAAGCGCTGCGCTTTACGCCTGCCGTTCCACTGGTAGGATCGAATGCAGTGGTTAAAGATTGCGAAGGTGAACATAAAGTCTGGACTCGTGAAGGTGACACATTCACTGCACATCCGGTCAGTATAGGTATCTCTAACGGAATTGTCACCGAAATTACAGGCGGTATCAACGAAGGCACACAAATAGTATCCGATGCGGTGATTAGCACAGGTGCCGAAACCGCTGTAGCCGAAGGCCAGGGAGATGGCGAAAGAAGTCCTTTCATGCCGGGCCCTCCGGGAAACAATAAGAAAAAGAATAGTAAATAACCAGCGTAGCGCTGGAGCAAAGTTTCCTTTCGGCATGCAAGTAATTTTTCATTTATTCAACGAAACAATTCCGAAACAATGAGCAAAACAGTTATAGAATTACAAAATATTCGGCGCGACTTTCAGGTAGGCGATGAAACGGTCCATGCCCTGCGTGGCGTCTCCTTCTCCATCACCGAAGGGGAGTTCGTGACCATCATGGGTACATCCGGCTCCGGTAAGTCAACGCTGTTGAATACCCTGGGCTGCCTAGATACTCCCACCAGCGGCGAATATCTGCTGGATGGCATATCCGTACGCACCATGAGCAAACCTCAACGAGCCATCCTGCGGAACCGGAAGATCGGCTTTGTTTTTCAGAATTACAACCTGTTGGCAAAGACCACTGCCGTAGAGAATGTAGAGTTACCCTTGATGTACAACGCTTCCGTCTCAGCAGCCGAACGTAAGCAACGCGCCATCCAAGCCCTGCAAGCAGTGGGACTGGGTAATCGTCTGGAACATAAATCGAACCAGATGTCCGGCGGACAGATGCAGCGTGTAGCCATCGCCCGAGCCCTGGTGAACAACCCTGCGGTAATCCTTGCCGATGAAGCAACAGGTAATCTGGATACACGTACTTCTTTTTTGAGATATTGGTTCTCTTCCAGAAACTGCATGCCGAAGGACGTACGATTATATTTGTCACCCACAACCCCGAAATAGCTCAGTACAGTAGCCGGAATATCCGTCTACGCGACGGGCATGTGACGGAAGATACGGTGAACCCGAAAATCCTCTCAGCGGCAGAAGCTCTGGCAGCGCTGCCAAAGAGTGATGAAGACTAATAAATATAAATTATGAACGGAACAAACCTTTTCAAAATAGCCCTCCGCGCCCTTGCCAACAATAAGCTTCGCGCCTTCCTCACCATGCTGGGTATCATCATCGGTGTGGCATCCGTCATCACCATGCTCGCCATCGGGCAAGGCTCGAAGAAAAGCATTCAGGCACAGATCGCGGAAATGGGTTCGAATATGATTATGATTCATCCGGGCGGTGATATGCGTGGCGGTGTCCGTCAGGATGCCTCGTCCATGCAGACTCTGAAGCTGACTGATTATGAAGCCCTGCGGGATGAAACCAACTTCCTGGCAGCCGTCAGCCCCAATGTATCGTCCAGCGGACAGCTCATCGCAGGAAACAACAACTATCCTGCCTCTGTAAATGGCGTAGGTACCGAATATCTCGAAATCCGCCAGTTAAACGTAGAGAGTGGCGAGATGTTTACCGAAGCGGACATTCAGAGTGCCGCCAAAGTCTGCATCATCGGTAAGACCATTGTGGACAATCTTTTCCCGGACGGACAGGACCCTATCGGACATATCATCCGTTTCAACCAGGTACCCCTGCGTGTAGTGGGTGTACTTAAAGCCAAAGGCTATAACTCCATGGGTATGGACCAGGACGAAATCGTACTGGCACCTTATACCACGGTAATGAAACGTATGCTTGCCGTCACATACCTGCAAGGTGTCTTCGCCTCTGCCCTCTCCGAGGATATGACGGATTATGCAACGGATGAAATCACCACCATCCTGCGCCGCAACCATAAGCTGAAAGAGAGTGATGACGACGACTTCACCATTCGCAGCCAGCAGGAACTCAGCACCATGCTGAACTCCACTACCGACCTGATGACAACACTCCTGGCATGTATCGCCGGTATCTCGCTGGTAGTAGGCGGTATCGGTATCATGAACATCATGTACGTCAGCGTGACGGAGCGTACCCGTGAAATCGGTCTGCGTATGTCTGTCGGTGCCCGTGGGGTGGATATTCTCTCGCAATTCCTAATCGAGGCCATCCTTATCAGTATTACAGGTGGTATCATCGGAGTTGTCATTGGCTGCGGAGCCTCATTCATCGTAAAGAACGTAGCCCACTGGCCTATCTACATCCAGGCATGGAGTGTATTCCTCTCCTTCGCCGTTTGTACGGTCACCGGTGTGTTCTTCGGCTGGTATCCGGCTAAAAAGGCGGCGGATCTGGACCCGATAGAGGCAATAAGATACGAATAAAAGGGATTAGCGGTTAGTGATTAGTGGTTAGTTGGGAATTCCAATACGCTACACAGCAATTAATCACTAATCACTAAACGTTAATCACTAAAATTAATTATTTTTGTAACATGATTATGCAAGACTCCCAAACTCGCCGGATTGTAGAAGTTCTCATCCATATCATCGGATGGGGAATCGTTTTCGCTTTCCCATTTCTGCTGATGAATCGTAGCGGATTTACGGTAAGCTGGGTAGACTATTTACGTCATGGCAGTGCGGTTCCGGTATCATTCCTGATCGTGTTCTACCTAAACTACTGTTTCTTCATCCCCCGTTTCTTATTTGAGGGACACATCAAGCAATATGTATTACTGAATCTCCTGCTCATACTTTGCACAGCTGTCGGCGTACACTTTTGGCAAGATTTCATCTTCCATACGTATGTGAAACCCGAAGCTCACAAACGCCCCGGACCTCCCAGTTGGATCTTCATCCTGCGAGATGTCTTCTCAATGGTTCTCACCGTAGGACTGGCCGCCGCCATCCGTATGAGTGGCCGTTGGGTAAAAGTAGAAGCCGCACGCCGGGAAGCCGAGAAAAGCCGCACGGAAGCGGAACTGAAAAACCTGCGTAATCAACTGAACCCGCACTTCCTACTCAACACCCTGAACAACATCTATGCTCTTATCGCCTTCGACAGCGATAAAAAGCACAAGCCGCCGTTCAGGAATTAAGTCGCCTGCTGCGTCACGTTCTCTACGACAATCAACAGAATTTTGTCTCTCTTGGCAAAGAGATGGATTTTATCCGCAACTACATTGAACTGATGCGCATTCGCCTCTCCGCAAATGTAACTGTAGAGACACAAATAGATGTTCGTGCCGATAGTCGTACGGAAATAGCCCCGCTCATTTTCATCTCCCTCATAGAGAATGCCTTCAAACATGGCATCTCTCCCACCGAGCCCAGTTTTATCCACATCCATTTCAGTGAAAGCCCCGGTCGGGTATGCTGCGAAATAACCAACAGCTACCATCCCAAAAGCCAGACTGATAAAAGTGGAAGTGGCATAGGACTGGAGCAAGTGCGGAAACGCCTGGAATTAACTTATCCCGGCCAATATGAATGGACCCAAGGAGTAAGCGACGATGGGAAAGAATATAAATCAATCTTATCACTCTTTAACATTCAACATTATGAATCTAACTTGTGCCATAGTAGATGACGAACCTTTAGCTTTAGATTTACTGGAAAGCTACGTCAACAAAACCCCGTTCCTGACATTGGACGGAAAGTATTCCAGTGCCGTACAGGCTATGAAAGAGCTACCGGAGAAGCGAGTTGACTTGCTTTTCCTCGATATACATGCCAGAACTTAATGGCCTCGAGTTCTCTAAAATGGTAGATGCGCATACCCGCATCGTCTTTAGTACCGCTTTTGAACAATACGCCATTGATGGTTATAAAGTAAATGCTTTGGATTATCTGCTAAAACCTATTTCTTACGTGGATTTTTTGCAGGCAGCTAATAAAGCCGTACAATGGTTTGAACTCTTACAACAGCCTAAAGAAGAAATAGAAAGTATATTTGTAAAAAGTGACTATAAGCTGGTACAAATAGAACTTAAAAAGATACTTTATGTAGAAGGTTTGAAGGATTATGTTAAAATTTATACAGAAGATACCGCCCGGCCTATTTTATCGCTTATGAGTATGAAATCAATGGAGGAATTATTACCAACATCCCGTTTCATGCGGGTTCACAGATCTTATATTGTACAGAAAGAAAAAATAAGAGTTATTGATCGGGGACGGATTGTGTTTGATAAAACGTATATCCCTGTCAGCGATAGTTATAAACAGGTATTTCAAACTTTCCTGGATAAAAGGAGCTAGGAAATAACATTCATTTGTCGATAAAATATCCGAATCTGTCGACAAAACATTATTTCCTATTGCATATTAAAAAATGTTTTTTTACCTTTGCATCGAACAGATAAAGGAAGTTGTGAAACTTCCCCAATAGAATAGTTTAGTTAAGTCTAGTTTAGTTTTTGTGTGAAGCACTTCCTCCGTAAGCGAACGATAGGAAGTGCTTTTTTTATTTACTATCTGCTTAAATCATCAGGTATATAAAAATTCTAATATCCAAATAACTTAGATTTTTATTTATATATACGAGGACTTTTATTTATAACAAATGAAGGCAAAAGAGTGTGATTACTTAATCAAATCGCTTACTTTGCCCTATCTTGTATAGTCTGTGAAGACTAAGATAGGCAATTTTTGGTTAAGATGCACCCTTTCATATAGTTAGGGTGCATTTTTTCAAATGCTTGATATATAGCATTATTGCACTTTAATACACCCGGAGACTTTTATTTATAACAAGTAAAAAAGAAATAGAGACATTTCTTTCAAAATTAGCTTCCTTTGCAGTTACAAGGTTTTTGGATAGAAAACCTAAGATATATTTGTAGTATATATAGTATATCTCAGTTTTGGTCATAAAAGGTTGAAACTGTTTGTTTGTTTTGCAGAGATGCACCCTTTCTAAGCGTAGTCAGGGTGCATTTCATTTTTTATGAGCGTAAAACCCATACTATTTGATTCCCAAGAACTGGAAAGGTTTTGTAACGACAAACTCTTTGGCAGTATTTCCCCGCATACGTTTTACCAGAAAGAAGATTCAACTTCTTGACAGGCGCTTTCTCTGAGAAATCCACATCCTTGAAGTCAATCCAAAATACATTGGGATATAAAGTAGACTCAAAGTAATAAACTTTATCCTTCTGATCGGAAACTGTCCTCCATCGGGTTGAAGAAATATTCGGCTGATCAGGAGTGCTGATACCGAACGGAACGGAAGTATTGCGTATCACGCTGAATACACTGGCCAAGGCTGTACGGGTATCTTCTGTTTTAGGAATAGCATTTATATAGAAAGAAGCTCTCACAAAACGGTCGGCAGCACGATTGGTACCCGGCAAAAAAGTGGTTCCTCCGATATTCTTCCAGTAATCATCAAGCGCCAGTTGCTGATCAAACACAGGTGAGTTTGTCATTACCTGATATGCTTTGCTATGATGAATATCCAACTTTCCGTCCACATACTCAAAAATAGCATTATCACCCGTAGCGTCCGAAATGGAAAGATGAAGGGTAGCCATACGCGTACCGTCGGGCATCATATCCGACACCACATCGAAAGTATTCTTTTCTACCTCGGCAACAGCCTCATCCACCGTTGCAAAATTATCAAGCATATATTGCACCCAGGCGGCTATGGACAAAGCCGGTCTCTCACCGTTCCATTGGGGATAGGATGATTCTGCCAGCCACAACAGATTGGCAACGAGTCCTTTTTCATTCATGCCGTCGGTGCTACAGATGTCGTAGGCCGACGTGATCACGCTGCCGTATTTAGATTTCCAACGCATCGGGTCCTTCCCTACCTCTCCGTTGCGCTCCATACCTCGCGGGAAAATCCAGATATTACTACGGGTATCTTCTTTCCAATCCATAGTACGACCGGTTATTATCATATTATTATCACCCTGATAGACTACACGGGTACAAGCATTCAAATGATTTACAGATACTCCAAAGAGTGTAATCATGAATACCATACTATAAAGAACATTCACTTTTCGCATAATTGATTCATGTTAAGTTGTTAGTTAATTTGCAGTATAAACAAACAATCACATTGCAAAGTTCTTAAAATGAATAGATACATTTTCAAATTTCGCAGACATGAGATCAAAGGAAATTGAAAGGATTAGAAAGCAAAACATCATAATAACAGCAAAACAGTTAATATACACTCATCATGGTAGCATTTCAACATATTTAGTGACATACTATATTGTACATATTTACATTCCAGCATATTCTATGAATAAAATGATTATAACAATGCGCTATTTCAGTATATACTTGCAGTTTTAACTGCTTTTTATGCAGAAAAGGGTTACTACTTATGATTGATATGGTTACTAGATATGGGCAAAAAGGTTACTACATACCAACAAAAGGGTTACTACATATCAGAATTTGCCTTATTGATATTATATTTCCCACTTAATAGTGCGTTTATTTCATCCAGAATAAATGTAAGTATTTTGATACCGCATTAGCTATCTGACGTTTATTCATTTTCGTTTGCACGCTTCCAATCCTATTGACCTCCGGACATAAATAGTACATTCTCAGTCAACTAAAAATACAAATTGTCAAAATGATGAATGCCATCTTTGAGAAATAAATCTGTGGTGAACAAATATTAAAACCGAAAACAAACCGTAAGGAATACTGTTGGAAGGGGAAACTTAAAAACGATAACAGTTATGAATTACGGTATTAGTATCCTTTTCAGGGCTATCCCATTGCTGATGGCCCTTTTTTGTTTCGGCTACGGAGCCTTTGTGCTCGACATGGGGACGGACACGAACCGATTCGTTGCGGGGCCCGTGGTCTTCTTTTAGAATGATATGTATCGCGCTATTCGCCACGGCAGGTACCATCATCCGGCAGATTATCCACACGTATAGTACAGCGGCAAAATATGCCCTGCCCATCATCGGCTATCTGGCTGCCGTGGTGTGTTTCATCGGTGGAATGACATACATTAGTGACGGCAGTACGGTGGCCCATTTCGTTGCGGGACATGTCATTTGCGGAGTAGCTTTCATCACTGCATGTGTAGCCACTACCGCCACCTCTTCCACCCGCTTCACCTTCATCACGCAAAATTCCAAGAAGACTGACCATGCCGTACCTGCCAAGTCATTCTCTTCGGCACAGGCGGACATACTCATCATTCTGGCTGTTGTGTTCGCCGTCATTACATGGGTTTGGGCATTCTGGTTATTGGGACAAAGTGATATCCACACCGCTTACTATGTGGCCGGACACGTTATGGCCGGACTGGCATGTATCTGTACGAGCCTGGTTGCACTGGTTGCTACCATTGTCCGGCAGATACGTAACTCTTATAGTGCTGCCGAACGGAAATGGTGGCCCGCCCTCGTATTGGTGATGGGTACACTGAGTATCCTGTGGGGACTTTGGGTGCTGACGAATGCCGACCCGGGCAAGTCTTCCACCGGATACATTATGATAGGTCTGGGTTTAGTTTGTTACAGCATATCTAGCAAAGTAATTCTGCTGGCTGTTATTTGGCGGAACGTCTTTAAGCTGGCGAACCGAATTCCACTCATTCCGGTGCTCACCGCGCTTACTTGTCTTTTTCCTCTCTGCTTTTCTGTTTGAAATGACAACACTGAATGATGTCTACTTTGTTCCCGCACGCGTATTGGCAGGATTAGGCGGCATCTGTTTCACGCTGTTCTCCATCGTCAGCATTCTGGAAAGCGGAACGTCCAATTGATGATAAATCACTCTCTTTTTTATAAATCACTCTCATGGATGGGTTGGGGTTTCGCCAGCTCATCCATAAACACTTCCACATTCCAGGCATGGTGCGCCACATAGGCAGCCGGACCGGTATCGCCCGAATCCAGAATATCGCGCACAACGTTGGACTTGTTTCTGCCTGTCACAAAGAAAATCAGCTGCTTGGCATTAAAAAGCAAACAGCCGGTCATGGCTATGCGCTTCTGCCCATTGTAGGGATTAACACTTACCTCGTAAGGATGGAAAGAAGAAAGCAAATACTCCTGACCGGGGAAAAATGGACGAGGTATGCCCGTCTTCTCCCGCCCCCAACAGAACAATATCAAGAGCCGGAAAGCCATGCCAGAGTGGCGCATTGCAACGCACTATGCGAGAATAGCTATTCGCCTCATCATCGGGATCGTTGCTGCCGTCAATAGGAAAAAAAATATACTCCTCAGGTATTCCCACTTCATCCAGCAACAGCCGACGCATATTGCCATAGTTACTCTCCGAATCTTCGGCAGGTACACACCGTTCGTCCACCCAATAAATACGCATACGGCTCCACGGAGTGGCATCCTTGAATTCTTCCGCCCACAAATCGAACATGAGCGAGGGCGTGCTGCCTCCACTGAATGCTATGTGAAAAATCTTCTGCGGCTCTTCCTCCATCAAACTAATAAGGTGCTTGATGAGAGCGCGCGCCGTTTCGACAGCTGTACTATAGATATAAGTTTTCATAACTCACAATATTGATCAGTGTTCGTAAGGTTTTTACACGGATTGGTCCAGTCGGCACCATGTTCGTGCATCATAGCTTCACTTTCCAGCGGTCCCCAGGTTCCGACAGGATAACCGTAGAGAGGCGCGTCAGGATATTCATTCCAATAGCGCAGCACAGGATCAAAGAAACGCCAGGAGGCTTCGACAGCGTCACTGCGGGTAAAGAGTGTCGGGTCGCCCTGAATGCAGTCTTCAATCAGGCGGGCATAAGCATCGCCCGTGGCGCGTCCGCCCAGTTGGTCGTAACTGAAGTCCATCATTACCTGCTTCACATCGAATCCCGGTCCGGGAACTTTCATGCCGAATTTCAGCACAATACCCTCGTTGGGTTGCAGGCGGAGGATTAGTTTGTTAGCCCGCGGACAGTGTCCGCCATGGCAATGAAACATCTGATGGGGCGTTTCACGGAAGTGCACTACGATTTCCGTCACCTTGGTAGGCATCTGCTTTCCTGTGCGGATGTAGAAAGGTACGCCGCTCCAACGCCAGTTATCAATACCGATCTTCATGGCGATGTAAGTTTCAGTGCGCGAATCGGCGGGGATGTTCTTCTCTTCACGGTAGCCCTTTTTAGAACCGGAAGCGGTATATTGTCCGCGGACTATATGTTCATTCAAATCTTCATCCGTCAGAGGTTTCAGTGACTCGTAGACTTTTTTACCACTTCGTTACGGAATTATCGGCGGTGAAGACAGCGGGAGGCTCCATGGCAGTGAGGGCCACCAGTTGGATAAGGTGGTTCTGTACCATGTCACGCAAAGCGCCTGTACCGTCATAGAAGCCGCCACGCTGTTCGATACCGAGATTCTCGACAGCGGTAACCTCTACATAATCGATGTAATTACGATTCCACAACGGTTCAAAAATGCCATTGGCAAAACGGAAAGCAAGGATATTTTGTGCCGTCTCTTTACCAAGGAAGTGGTCAATGCGATAGATCTGAGACTCTTCGAAAACGGAAGCATAGATATGGTTTAATTCTTGTGCCGACTTCAGGTCGTAGCCGAAAGGCTTTTCGACGATGATGCGGGTATGTTTACGATTCAATCCGGCTGTTTTCAGATGTAGAGGGATGACGCCATAAAGTGAGGGCGGCGTAGCGAGATAGAACAGTAAATTGTCCGGTTCCTTTTCACCGGTGATTTCCTGCAAACGGCTGTCCAGGGTTCCGTAACCTCTTCTATGGCAGGATCCATACTAAGGTAGTGCAAATGAGTGCAGAACTCTTTCATTCCCACTTCGGCCGGTGTGACAAAATGTTCCAGCTCGTTCAGGATATAATCGCGATAAGTTTCATCCGCATAGTCGGTACGGCCGATACCGAGAATGGCAAATCCTTCGGGCAAACGATTATCCTTGTAGAGCGAGTAGAGTGCCGGCATCAGTTTGCGTTTCGTCAAGTCGCCCGAAGCGCCGAATATGATCATTACAAATTTACTCATAGAATCTTGTTTTTTTTGATTAGCTTCTGCAAATTAGCCCTTGCAATAAATTCATTAGCTCTTGCTTCATAATTTTATTACCAGGGCTTCATTTTATACATTATAGGTACCTGATTTTGTATCTCCGCCATGTCCGGTCCAGTTTTCATGGAAGAACTGTCCGCGAAGTTCATCGGTACGCTCAAAGGTATGTGCGCCGAAATAGTCACGCTGAGCCTGAATCATATTAGCAGGGAGCTTCGCAGATACCAGCGAATAGAAATAGTTCAATGCGGAAGAGAAAGCCGGAACAGGCAGTTCCTCTTTCATCGCATGGGCTACAAGGTGCTTCCAACCGGAGAGCAACTCTTTGATTTCTTCCCGGAAATAAGGAGCGAGTAGCAAATGTTTCGGCTTCTGCTGTGCCTCAAAAGCAGCCGCTATATCATTCAGGAATATACTGCGGATGATACAGCCTCCGCGCCACATACGGGCAATGGATGCCAGATCGAGATCCCAGCCGAAAGATTCGGACGCCTTTTGCAACACGGCAAAACCTTGTGCATAGGATACCAGTTTAGAAGCATACAAAGCGGAATAAATATCTTTCACCAGTTCCGGCTTATTATAAACCACTTGTGAGCGCTGGCAAATGAATTGTTTGGAAGCTGCCTCACGCAGATTTTTCTGCGCTGAAAGACTACGCTCAAAAACAGCCGTTGCAATCAGTCCCAGAGGCATACCCAATTCCATTGCATTGATAACGGACCATTTACCGGTGCCTTTTTGTCCGGCAGTGTCCAGTATCTTGTCAATCAGGTAACCACCCGCCTTATCCTTATGCCGAAGAATATTGGCTGTAATTTCTATCAGATAGCTACGCAACTTACCCTCATTCCAGTGGGCAAAAACGGAAGCCATGTCTTCATTATTCAGTTGCAGAAGATTCTTCATCACCCAGTAGGCCTCGGCAATCAACTGCATATCACCGTATTCGATACCATTATGTATCATTTTAACGAAATGTCCCGAGCCGGCCGGACCAATCCAGTCACAGCAAGGAGTACCATCGGCAGCACGTGCAGCAATACTTTGCAGGATGGGTTTTACTTCATCCCAGGCAGTAACGGAACCGCCCGGCATAATAGAAGCACCGTTCAACGCTCCTTCTTCACCGCCCGAGACACCGGCACCGACAAAGCGGAAACCTTTCGATTCGGCCAATGCCACACGACGGTTGGTATCTTCATAGTTTGAGTTGCCTCCATCTATCAAGATATCTCCCGGAGAAAGATGCGGAAAAGAGTTGTTCCATCAGTTCATCTACGGCACTGCCGGCACGCACCATCATCATGATTTTGCGCGGGGTGGAAATGGACTCTACAAAGTCAGGAATTTCAGTGTATCCTTCAATACTTTTCCCTTTGGCACGACCGTTGATAAAGCGTTCTACCACACCTTCTTCCACTCCCGGAACAGTACGGTTAAACACGGACACATGCCATCCCTTGTCCGCCATATTCAAAGCTAAATTCTCCCCCATCACGGCAAGTCCGATTAAGCCGATATTAGTCTTTTGTCCTTTTTCTGTCATAACTTGCATTTTTTTGTTATTGTTTCATTGAAATGGAAACAATATGTCAAGGGCATTTGTTCGTATGAATTTCGAATAAAAATCGTACTTTTGCAAACATAACTCTATTTCAATGGAGAAACTTAAATTCAGTTTTATGAAAAAACTACATATCGGCTTACTGCCGCGTATCCTTATAGCCATCGCATTCGGTATTCTTTTTGGTAATTTTCTTCCCGGAGAATTGATACGCCTGTTCGTTACATTCAACGGTATTTTCAGCGAATTTCTGAATTTCTCCATACCGCTGATTATTGTGGGACTGGTTACCGTAGCTATTGCCGACATCGGTAAAGGTGCCGGGAAACTGCTGTTGATTACCGCACTGATAGCTTACGGGGCAACCCTGTTTTCCGGTTTCCTCTCTTACTTTACAGGAGTAACTATATTTCCTCATCTGATAGAGTCCGGTGCCCCGCTGGAAGAGGTCAGCGAAGCGCAAGGGATATTGCCGTTTTCTCAGTCGCCATTCCACCGCTCATGAATGTGATGACGGCACTGGTACTGGCTTTCACTTTAGGGCTGGGACTTGCCCAACTGAAAAACGATACACTGAAGAATGCAGCACGTGATTTTCAGGATATCATTGTCCGTATGATCAGTGCAGTGATCCTGCCGTTGCTTCCTATTTATATATTCGGCATATTCCTTAATATGACACATTCGGGACAGGTATTCTCTATCTTAATGGTATTTATAAAGATTATCGGCGTAATCTTCCTGCTGCACATCTTCCTGCTGGTATTTCAATATTGTATCGCTGCGCTGTTTGTCCGCCGGAATCCTTTTTAAATTGTTAGGAAAGATGCTGCCCGCCTATTTCACGGCTTTAGGTACACAGTCTTCTGCCGCCACTATCCCTGTTACCCTGGAACAGACAAAGAAGAACGGCGTATCCTCTGATATTGCAGGGTTTGTTATCCCTCTTTGCGCCACGATACATTTATCCGGCAGCACGCTGAAGATTGTAGCATGCGCTCTTGCTCTGATGATGATGCAAGGCATACCTTTTGATTTCCCCTTGTTTGCCGGTTTCATTTTCATGCTGGGAATCACGATGGTAGCCGCTCCGGGAGTTCCCGGTGGTGCCATCATGGCATCCCTGGGTATCCTGCAATCCATGCTCGGTTTCGATGAATCGGCACAGGCACTGATGATCGCACTCTACATTGCAATGGATAGCTTCGGTACTGCCTGCAATGTAACGGGAGATGGGGCTATTGCACTGATAGTAGATAAGATATATAAGTGACAAGCCAATAAGTTTTGTATTCTCGTAAAAAATAACGAATTTTGCCCCCGCAAAAAATAATCAATAAAGAAGCCTACAATATGAAAACAGCTTTAATCTCCGGAATAACCGGTCAGGACGGTTCGTTTCTCGCCGAATTCTTATTACAGAAAGGATATGAAGTGCACGGTATTCTGCGCCGCTCCTCTTCATTCAATACAGGGCGCATCGAACATCTGTACTTCGATGAATGGGTGCGCGACATGAAGCAACAAGCGCACTGTAAACCTGCACTATGGTGACATGACAGACAGCAGTTCACTTATCCGTATCATCCAGCAAGTGCAGCCGGACGAAATATATAACCTCGCTGCACAAAGCCATGTAAAAGTATCTTTCGACGTACCGGAATACACCGCAGAGGCAGATGCCATCGGCACGCTGCGTATGCTGGAAGCTGTCCGCATCCTCGGCATGGAGAAAAAGACAAAGATTTACCAAGCCTCCACTTCGGAACTTTACGGTAAAGTACAGGAAGTCCCCAATCGGAAACAACTCCTTTCTATCCGCGCAGTCCGTACGGCGTAGCCAAGCAATACGGTTTCTGGATTACAAAGAACTACCGCGAAAGTTACGGAATGTTCGCCGTAAACGGCATTCTCTTCAACCACGAAAGCGAGCGCCGAGGAGAAACCTTCGTTACCCGCAAGATTACGCTGGCTGCCGCCCGCATTGCACAAGGATTCCAGGACAAGCTGTATCTGGGCAATCTGGATGCACGTCGCGACTGGGGATATGCCAAAGACTATGTGGAATGTATGTGGCTTATCCTGCAACACGATACACCGGAAGACTTCGTGATAGCTACAGGAGAGATGCATACCGTACGCGAATTTGCCACACTTGCCTTCAAGGAAACCGGCATAGAACTGCGTTGGGAAGGCGAAGGCGTGAACGAAGAAAAAGGTATCGATGTGCAAACTGGAAAAACGCTTGTAGAAATAGATCCTAAATATTTCCGTCCTTCCGAAGTGGAACAGCTGTTAGGTAATCCGACAAAGGCCAAAACTCTTTTAGGCTGGAACCCGAGACAAAACCAGTTTTGAAGAATTGGTGAAAATCATGGCAGCTGACACGATATGAAGTTTGTGAAGAAGAACTATATCTGAGATCACTTGAAAAATAATATATAAAAATCAGAACTATAATGTTAGACAAGAACGCCAAAATCTACGTAGCCGGACACCGTGGTCTGGTAGGCTCTGCCATCTGGAAAAACCTGCAAGAGAAAGGCTATACCAATCTCGTGGGCAGAACCCACAAAGAACTCGATTTGCTGGACGGTGTTGCCGTACGTAAATTCTTCGATGAGGAACAGCCGGAATAGTCGGCGGTATCATGGCAAACAGCATCTACCGTGCTGACTTCATCTACAAGAACCTGCAGATACAGCAGAATGTTATAGGTGAAAGTTTTCGCCACAATGTCAAGAAACTCCTCTTCCTGGGAAGCACCTGCATCTATCCGCGTGATGCCGAACAGCCCATGAAAGAAGACGTGCTCCTCACATCCCCCTTAGAGTACACCAACGAACCGTACGCCATCGCCAAAATTGCCGGATTGAAAATGTGCGAGAGTTTCAACCTGCAATATGGCACGAACTACATCGCCGTCATGCCCACCAACCTCTACGGTCCGAACGACAACTTCGATCTGGAACGCAGCCACGTGCTCCCTGCCATGATTCGCAAGATACATCTGGCTCATTGCCTGCAAGCAAGGCGACTGGGATGCCGTACGCCGTGACATGAACCTGCGTCCGGTAGAAGGAATCAATGGCAGCAACAGCAACGGAGAGATACTGAACATACTTTCCAAATACGGCATCAGCGAAGAAGAAGTCCGGCTTTGGGGTACGGGAACTCCGTTGCGCGAATTCCTCTGGAGCAAGGAAATGGCGGATGCCAGCGTATTCGTCATGGAGCATGTAGACTTCAAAGACACCTGCCAACCCGGAGACAAGGACATCCGCAACTGCCACATCAACATCGGCACAGGTAAGGAAATACTATCCGCCGGACTTGCCGAACTGATTGTCAACGTTGTGGGTTATCGCGGAAAGCTGACCTTCGACACTTCCAAACCCGATGGGACCATGCGCAAACTGACTGACCCGAGTACTGCACGCTCTGGGCTGGCAACACAAAGTGGAGATCGAAGAAGGTGTAGAGCGGATGTACCGCTGGTATCTGGATAACAATAAAATAAACTCTCAAAGGGGAATTTCCCAAAAATGCTTTTTTTTTCCCTAAAAGTTTGTATTCTCTCTATAAAGCCTTATATTTGCACAATTTTCAACTAAATGTGCAATATATAATGGAACAAAGTTTTATCGCCTATATAGAGAATAGTATAAAGGAAAACTGGGACCTGGATGCCCTGACCGATTATAAGGGAGCCACCCTGCAATACAAGGATGTAGCCCGCAAAATAGAGAAAGTACATATAATCTTTGAAGCGAGCGGCATCAGAAAAGGCGATAAAATCGCCGTCTGCGGACGTAACAGTTCGCATTGGGGAGTCACTTTCCTCGCTACCCTGACGTACGGAGCCGTTGCAGTTCCCATTCTGCACGAATTCAAGGCGGACAATGTGCATAACATCGTCAACCATTCCGAAGCCAAGCTTCTTTTTGTCGGCGACCAGGTGTGGGAAAATCTCAACGAAGCCGCCATGACCATTCTGGAAGGCATCATCCTGATGACGGATTTCTCTATCCTGATATCCCGTACGGAAAAGTTGGATTATGCCCGCGAGCACCTGAATGAGTTGTTCGGCAAGAAATTTCCCAAGAACTTCCGTAAGGAACACATCGACTATCACAAGACCAACCCGAAGAGCTGGCAGTAATTAACTATACTTCCGGTACGACGAGTTATTCCAAAGGCGTAATGCTACCCTATCGCAGTCTGTGGTCGAATACAGCATTTGCATTTGAGGTATTGCCACTGAAGGCCGGGGATAAGATTATCTCCATGCTGCCGATGGCTCATATGTATGGGCTGGCATTCGAATTCCTGTACGAGTTCTCCGTAGGTTGTCAGATCTACTACCTCACCCGTATGCCAAGTCCGAAGATTATCTTCCAGGCATTCTCGGAAGTGAAGCCGAACCTCATCGTAGCCGTACCGCTCATTATCGAGAAGATTATCAAGAAGAGTGTGCTTCCAAGCTGGAAACGCCTACCATGAAACTGTTGCTTAAAGTACCTATCATTAACGACAAGATAAAAGCCACCGTACGCGAGCAAATGGTACAGGCATTCGGCGGCAATTTTGCCACAGTCATTGTCGGCGGTGCGGCATTCAATCAGGAAGTAGAACAGTTCCTGCGCATGATAGACTTCCCCTACACGGTAGGTTACGGTATGACAGAATGCGGTCCTATCATCTGTTACGAAGACTGGACGCGCTTCAAACCGGGTTCCTGCGGAAAGGCCGCTCCGCGCATGGAAGTGAAGATTCTTTCTCCCGATCCGGAGAATATCCCCGGCGAGATTGTCTGCCGCGGTCCCAACGTCATGCTGGGCTACTACAAGAATGAAGAGGCCACCCGTGAAGCTATGGACAAAGACGGTTGGCTACACACCGGTGACCTTGCGTTGATGGATGCCGAAGGCAATGTAACCATCAAGGGACGCAGCAAGAACATGCTCCTCGGTGCCAGCGGGCAGAATATCTACCCCGAAGAAATAGAAGACAAGTTGAACAACCTGCCGTATGTTGCCGAAAGCATCATCGTACAACAGAACGAAAAGCTCGTCGGACTGGTATATCCTGACTTTGACGATGCTTTTGCACATGGTCTGACCACTACGGACATCGAACGTGTCATGGAAGAAAACCGCGTTGCGTTAAACGCAGAGCTTCCGGCGTACAGCCAGATACTCAAAATGAAAATCTATCCCGAAGAATTTGAGAAAACGCCCAAACGCTCCATCAAACGATTCTTGTACCAAGAGGCGAAGGGATAAGATAAAGAAACTAACCTTTATAAAGTATCATCTCAAATGAAAAACGAATTATTACTGTCTGCTGCCATATTGCCCATGTGTGGTATGGCAGGAGAAGCAATTGCGGCATCTCCGGCAAAGGGAGCGCCGAAAGAAAAGCAACGTCCGAACATAGTTCTGTTTTTGGTTGACGACATGGGATGGCAGGATACTTCGCTGCCTTTCTGGACTCAACGAACGCATTACAACGACACTTACCACACGCCGAACATGGAACGCCTGGCAGCACAAGGGAAGATGTTCACACAAGCATACGCTTGTAGTATCAGCTCCCCCACCCGGGTCAGTCTTTTTACAGGGATGAATGCCGCGCGGCATCGTGTGACAAGTTGGACATTACGCAAAAATACAACGCATGAACAACCGGACTCTGTGATGATCTATCCGGAATGGAATGTGAATGGTATTTGTCAGGAACCGGGAATCGAACGCACTACACAAGTCACTACGCTTGCACAAGTGCTTAAAGAGAACGGATATCAGACCATTCATTGCGGTAAAGCCCACTTTGGAGCAAATGATACTCCTGGAGCTGATCCGCTGACGATGGGCTTTGAAGTGAACATAGCCGGACACGCTGCCGGTTCACCGGCCAGTTACTACGGCAAGAATAATTTCGGTAATAAGCCGGACGGGAAAAGTCCGTTGGCAGCAGTTCCGGGATTGGAAAAATATCATGGTACGGATACCTTCCTCAGCGAAGCACTTACACTGGAAGCGATGAAGGCTTTGGATAGTGCACAGCAAAAGGATGAACCATTCTTCTTATATATGGCTCATTATGCCATTCATACGCCTATACAACCGGACTATCGCTTCTATCAGAAATATCTGGATAAAGGACTTCCACCCGTAGAGGCCGCCTATGCCACCCTCATTGAAGGGATGGATAAAAGTCTAGGAGATCTGATGGACTATCTGGAACGCAACCATCTGACAGAAAATACAGTCATTCTTTTCATGTCCGATAATGGCGGACTGGCTGCACACACCCGTGCAGGAGAGCTGCACAGGCAGAACTATCCGCTCAACAGCGGAAAAGGTTCCGCCTACGAGGGCGGCGTACGCGAACCGATGATCGTGAGCTGGCCCGGTGTAGTAGCTCCGGATACGAAATGTGGAGATTATCTGATGATTGAAGATTTCTATCCGACTATTCTTGAGATAGCAGGTGTCCAGAAGTACACTACCGTGCAACAACGGGATGGTATCAGTTTTATGCCGTTGTTGACAGGAAAGGGCAAAATCAAGGATCGCGATATCTATTGGCACTATCCCCATAGTTGGGGACCTTCGGGCCCGGGTATTGGGGCCACCTGCTCCATCCGTTCCAGTGACTGGAAACTTGTATATTACTTTGCGGACGGTAAACGTGAACTATTTAATATTCCGGAAGATATCAGCGAGAAAAACGACGTGGCTATAAAGAATCCACGTATCGTAAAGAAATTAGCACAGAAATTAAGTAACTATCTCCGGTCGGTAGATGTGCAGCGTCCTACGCTTCGTGCCACCGGCAAATTAGCCCCCTGGCCGGACGAAATTAAAGATTGAAACCAATGAGACGATTATTTCCATCCATTATTGTATTACTGATGGTTGCGGGTACACTCCCTGCACAGAGCACTGACAGTCCGTCAACAACAAAGAAAAAGACAGAGAGCCTGTCGGCATCAACCTATCCTTGTGGAAGAACATGTCTACGCAGCCGACTGACACTGTCGGCAGTACCTGCCTAAACCTCGGCCTTTTTTCCTCCATGAACCGCCTGAACGGCGTGGGTATCAATCTACTGGGCGGAGTGGTGCTGCGTGACATGAACGGTGTACAAATCACAGGACTTGCCAACTTAGTAGGAGGCAGTATGCGAGGCGTCCAGATTGCCGGTATCAGTAACGTGAATGGGAATAATCTCAGTGGCGTATCCATATCCGGTTTAGTCGGTATCACAGGAAATCATGCACAAGGTGTCATTTTTTCGGGGCTCACCAATATAACAGGAGACAACACCAGGGTGTTATCATAGGTGGTCTGCTGAACATTAGCGGTGAGAACTCTTCGGGTGTGCACTTGGCAGGATTAGCCAATATTGCGGGTGAGAGCTTCAATGGCATCACCACTTCCGGGCTTCTGAATATTGTAGGCCAAAGTCTGCGAGGCATACAAATCAGCGGCTTGGGCAACATCACAGGAGAAAACATGCACGGTATGCAAATATCCGGACTCGGTAACGTGGTAGGCGGAAGTTTTACCGGTGCACAACTTGCCCCCATGAACATGGCAAAAGCGGAAAAGGATTGCAAATCGGATTATTCAATTACTATAAGGAGAACTTCGATGGCTTCCAATTAGGTCTGGTAAATGCCAATCCGGATACGAAAGTACAGCTAATGCTTTTCGGAGGAAACACTACAAAGCTGAATGTAGGTGCCCGTTTCAAGAACAAGTTGTTCTATACCATCTTAGGCGGTGGTACGCACTATCTGGATTTCAGCGATAAGTTTTCCGCCTCCCTCTTCTATCGCGCCGGCCTCGAATTACCCTTGTACAAGCAGTTGTTCATCAGCGGTGACCTGGGCTTCCAGCACATCGAAAACTTCAAGAATAAAGATTACGGTTTCCCTGCACGCCTCTATGCCCTCCAGGCACGTGTCAATCTGGAATATCGCTTAACAGACCGCCTCGGTATATTTGTCACCGGCTACTACAACAAGGGAGTTACTTACGATAAAGGAGTGATCCTGGAAGGAGGAGTGGTGGTGTTTAAATACTAAGTATTAGGTATTAAGTATTAAGTATTAGGTATTGGCTGCTACACGTAATGCACTGGCAAATATTTGAACGCTTAATACCTAATACTTAATACCTAATACCTCATATTTAGTCTTCAGTTCTTTTCCTTTATAAACCCCGTCCTATACGCTACCAGCAACTTCTTCAGGTCCTGTATCTGCGTTACCAGTAGCTTCTTGCCCTTATCGGTATCTTTCACCATCATACGCTGCGAGTTGAATTCTATGACGAAAGTTGTGGATTTGATATCCTGTCCCTCTTCATTGCTTTCTGACGGCTCTGGAACGGGTCATGTTGCACCAACTGCATGCCGTGCGAGTGATATACCAGCGTATAGCCCGCAATTCCGGTTTCGGCTGATAGGCTTTGGAGAATCCACCGTCAATTACCAGTAACTTTCCATCAGCCTTTATCGGGGCGCTCGCCTTTAATCGTCTTCACCGGCACATGTCCGTTGATGATATGCGAATGAGGTCCCGGCTCCACCCCGAACTCTGCCAGGATATTGTCGCAAATATCCGCACGGTTGCGCAAAGTATAATAATATCCTTTGGTTTCTTTAGATAATTCTTTATCTCCTATAAAATAGCGTTCAAACGTTGCCATCTTATCCTTGTCAAACGATGGAGCATTTGGGCCACACCACATATACCACATATAATCCAACGCAAAATTCTTCTCCTCCGTACCGTCTTCGTCAAAGTAGGCTGTACGTATCAGCTGATCGGTCTTACACAGCAGTTTCTTGCCCCAGTACTCTTTCTTGCCGATGCGTACACGTTTGAAACTGCCATCTTCATTCAGAGGCATCGAAGCATGATACAACAGGTTACTATTACAAATCAGATACATACCACCATACGTAAAGAGGCAACGCATATGCTTCTTCAGTTTCTTCACTGTTCATGAACGAAGCATGAATCTTATCAACCAGCTCTCTTTCTTCATCTGTCAGGCGATACGGGTCGGCAGGGTCAATAGTCGGGAAGTTGGCATCGCGCAGTTCGTATTCTTTGCCTTCGTACACAAATACGCCTTTCTCGAAGTCAATCTTGTGCCAGCAGTTTCCGGTTGTCCATGTCAAACTCCGGACGCCGATCTATAATCTCCGCTTCCAGTTTGAACTGGATCACCGTAATGGCTTTATGCATTTGGGTAATCAACCGTAAAGTCTTCTCGTTATAGTTACCATCTGCGAAGTTCATCTTCGGTGCAAAAATTGTACAGGGATCATCCGCATAGGTATCCATGGCAAACGTGGCAAGCGGCAGCAAGTTGATGCCATACCCGTCTTCCAATGTCGCCAGATTAGCGTAACGCATCGACATACGGATCACGTTGGCAATACAGGCGTCATTACCCGACGCTGCTCCCATCCAAAGAATGTCATGGTTTCCCACTGGATATCGAAGTTATGATAATCGCAGAGTGTATCCATAATGATATGGGCTCCCGGACCACGGTCGTAGATATCTCCTACGATGTGCAGGGAATCAATCGTCAGCCGCTGGATAAGATTACACATCGCGATGATGAAATCATCTGAACGCTTGGTAGAGATGATAGTGCTGATGATCACATTGATATACGCATGCTTGTTAGGCTCTACGCTGGACTCGTGCAGCAACTCCTGAATGATATAGGAAAACTCCGCCGGCAAGGCTTGACGCACTTTCGAGCGTGTGTATTTGGAAGATACGTTCTGGCAGACTTTCACCAGTTGGTTCAGGGTGATGAGATACCAGTCGTCCAGGTCCGCCTCCTGTTCCTTATCAGTTGCAGCTTCTCTTCGGGATAGTAAATCAGCGTACATATCTCTTTCTTCTCACTTTCACGCAGGGTATGCCCGAAGATTTCATTCACCTTTCGCTTTACCGCTCCCGAAGCATTCTTCAATACATGCTGAAAGGCCTCATACTCTCCATGAATATCGGTAAGGAAGTGTTCCGTACCCTTAGGCAGATTCAGTATAGCTTCCAGATTGATAATTTCCGTACTGGCATCGGCAATTGTAGGGAAACTGCGTGACAGCAGTTGCAAATAGCGCAAGTCGCTCATGATGCTTTCAGGGGTAATATTACTCATGATATCTATTTATGAATTTTTAGAAATTTATGATTGTATATTCATTCCAAACCTCAACTCTACGTTTCTAATCCTCAACTTTGTTCCCAATCCTCAACTCTTCCCAACTCTTCACTATCAACTTAACAAGAACATCAGCAGCACCTGCGCTATGATTACCCGCAGGAACATACACATCGGATACACCGTAGCATAAGCCACTGAGGGATTATCACCGGGAATGGTGTCGTTGGCATAATTCAGCGCCATCGGGTTCGCCATGCTACCGCACAGCATACCTGCCACCGAGCCGAAGTCTACCTTCATCCATTTGAAAGGCAACCACTCCCACTATCAGCACCGGAACAACGGTCAGCGCACACCCGATAGCTATCCACAACAAACCTTCCGGACGGAAGACTGTTTCGAAGAAATGGGCACCGGCATCCAGTCCCAGACAAGCCAGGTAGAGCGACAGTCCCAATGCACGGAGCATCAGGTTGGCGCTTCGTGTGGTATAGGTTATCATGTGCATTCTCGGCCCGAACGTACCAATCAGGATACCTACGATAATCGGTCCGCCGGCAAGTCCCAGCTTCACCGGAGCACTGATGCCCGGCAGGGAAATGGGAATCGCACCCAAAGCCAGACCCAGGATGATACCGATAAACACCGCTACCAGATTAGGTTCTTTCAGGCTCTTGACAGCATTGCCCAATACTTTTTCCACATTTTGTACGGCAGCCGCCTCACCTATTACCGTCAGTCGGTCGCCCAACTGCAAAGTCAGTTCCGCCGTAGCAGCAACTGCACGCCACTGCGATACACACGACTGATATTGATGCCGTAATGATTGCGCAGATGCAGCGAACCCAGTTTCTTTCCGTTCAGTTCGGGACGTGTCACCACGATACGCTGCGAGATGAGCTGGCTGTCTATGGCATTCCAGTCTATGTCCTCTTTGTTCCAGTCGGTATGTTCCTGTTCACCGAACAGTACGGTCAGTGCAGGCGCACTCTTTTCGGAAGTGATGACCAGCAGACGGTCACCTTCTTTAATCACCTTCTCGGAAGTGGGAATACTCACATTCCCGTCCCGCCACAAACGCGATATCACGAATTTAGGATAGCTCAATTGCCGCTATATCCTTTATGCTCATATTGAATATAGCCGGATTGTGCACCTGAAATGCTACGATATACGGCTTGTTCACATCGTCTTTCTCCTTGACCTCCAGATCTTCCTTGTGTACCAGCATTTTGCGTATCAGCAGGATACCGAGAATCACTCCCACTACGCCCAACGGATACGCCACCGCACATCCCAAAGCCGGAGTATTCGCCTCAATGCCCATCTGTTTCAAGGTTTGCTGTGCGGCACCCAGCGCAGGCGTATTGGTCGTGGCACCACAGAGGATGCCCACCATGTCCGGCAGGGAATACTCCCAGTCCATAGCTGCCCAACACCGTCATCACCGTACCGATCAGCACCACGCCCACTGCCAGCATATTCAGTTGCACACCACCCGTCCTGAACGAACTGAAAAAGCCCGGACCCACCTGCAGTCCCAGTGCATACACAAATATCATCAGTCCGAAACTTTCCGCATAGTTCAGCATCTGCGGGTCAATGGACAGCCCGAAATGTCCGGCAAATTTCGAGTGCAAAGATAGGAAGTATTCCCAGAGAATGAGAATTAATTGCATAAAAAAAGCGGTCATCATTATTTGATAACCGCCTTATACCTTGTACACCCTCAGGGACTCGAACCCTGGACCCATTGATTAAGAGTCAATTGCTCTACCAGCTGAGCTAAGAGTGCATTATGCTTTTTTTACCGTAGTGGATACGAGAATCGAACTCGTATTACATGCGTGAGAGGCATGTGTCCTAACCGTTAGACGAATCCACCGGCTGTTTGCGGAAGCGGGGGGATTCGAACCCCCGGTACAGTTACCCGTACGTCAGTTTAGCAAACTGGTGGTTTCAGCCACTCACCCAAACTTCCTTAAACCTGCATTGTTTCTCAAATGCGGTGCAAATGTATGGCAAACTTTTGGACTATGCAAATCTTTCCATCATATTTTTTCTGACTTTTTTCACAAAAAGATGTAATCTGTTAAAAGTCAAAAGCAAAGGGAGAAAAAAAGATTTAAGAAAAGCATCAGGGATTACATCAATCTCTCTTTTCACCTCTTTGCGTATCTTTGCGCGATTTTTCATCACCGTGTCTCAAACACATACGAAATGGTACATCAGGAAAGCTTGAAAAAGCGGCTTGCAAAGCTTGCTGCCCCCATCTTTATAGAAACCCTGCTCATCATGATGCTGGGCGCCGTGGATACTATTATGCTGAGTCGCCACTCCGACAGCAGTGTGGCTGCCGTCGGAGTAGTCAACCAAATTATTATGCTTACCTTTCTTGTGTTCGAGGTCATTAATCTCGGTACGTCCGTTCTTTGCTCCCAATATCTTGGCGCCCGCCTGCAAAAGAAAGTGGTACAAGTGGTCGGTGTTTCAATCCTTGTGAACATAGTGGTAGGCGTATCCGTCAGCCTGCTCCTTTTCTTTGGTGCCGGGCCTATCCTGCGCCTAATGGGACTGACTTCCGAACTGATGACTGACGGCATGGACTATATGCGTATTGTAGGCGCTTTCGCCTTCTTCCAAGCCATCTCACTAACACTTTCCGCCTCCCTGCGCAGTGCCAATAAAGCCATTTATCCGATGCTGGTAACCGTTGTTGTCAACATTCTCAATATTATAGGTAACTATTCCCTCATCTTCGGGCAGTTCGGTTTTCCCGAACTGGGTGTGGAAGGTGCTGCCATTTCCACCGCTTTCAGCCGTGGCGTGTCTATGGTTCTCCTGTTCATCATCCTGTTCCGCAAGCATATCCACCGCTTCCCCATTGCCTATTTCCGTCCGTTCCCGTGGATAGAACTGAAAAATCTGATGAAGGTGGGACTCCCTTCTGCCGGCGAGCAACTTTCTTACAGTTCTTCGCAAGTAGTGATAACTTTCTTCATCAATATGCTGGGCGTCGAAGCACTCGCCACCCGTACCTATTGCGTCAATATCATCATGTTTGCCTATCTGTTCAGCATCTCCATGGCGCAGGGTGGTGCCATTTGCATCGGGCATCTCATCGGAGAAAAGAAACCTCATGCCGCTTTCCTCATGGGTAAATATGTTATGAAGAAATCCGTCATGATCACCGTTATACTCTCCACCATCCTTGCTATATTCGGAAACACGATCTTCCATTGGCTTACTACCAATGAAGAAATCATCCGGCTCGGAACCACCATCCTCATCATCGACGTCATTCTCGAAATCGGACGTCCCATCAATATCTTTGCAACCAACGCCTTGCGTGCCGCCGGAGATGTCACCTATCCTTTCTATGTCGGCCTGGTAGTTCAGTGGAGCGTTGCTGTCGGCTTGGGCTACATCATCGGTATCCCTCTGGAGTGGGGCATCTGCGGTATGTGGGCCGCCTTCTTGCTGGACGAGAACATCCGTGGAGCCATCTTCGTAAAACGCTGGTACAGTATGAAGTGGACGACAAAAGGGTTTGTTAAGTGATTAGCGGTTAGTAATCACTTAATAAGATTTGATATAAATCAAATCTTTTATACCTTTGTCCCCGGAAACAGTTACAGAAACCAGCGAACAATTATGGATACATTATTAAAAGAGACAGTTAATGCCACTGTGAACTCCCGTTATCCGGGCATGGCACCTGAAGGTAGAAAACTGATAGAAGATATTCTGATCCGCAAAGAGCTGGAAAAGGGTGAACTCTTATTCAAGGAGGGACAAGTCTGCCACCACATGGTATTTGTTGGAAAAGGCATGATGCGCCAATTCTATTACAAAAACGGTAAGGACGTCACCGAACACTTTTCCTACGAGGGTTGTGTCATCATCTGCATCGAAAGCACCCTGAAACAAGAACCGACCCGCCTGATGGCAGAGGCCCTGGAGCCTTGTACAGTCTACCTTCTCCCCTACGACAAATTCATGAGATTGACCGAAATCTCCTGGGAAATCAATATGTTCTATCGCAAGATACTCGAATATTCACTCATCGTATCCCAGGTGAAAGCTGACTCCTGGCGGTTCGAGACAGCACGCGAACGCTACAATATGCTGATGCACACCCACCCGGAAGTCATCAAACGGGCACCATTATCACATATCGCATCTTATTTGCTGATGACACCCGAAACTCTCAGCCGTGTTCGCGCGGGGATATTGTAAGAAATACGATAAGAATATTCAGTTTTTGATTTATATCAAATCATTTTTCCCTGAAACTCTCTACCTTTGCGCCATCAGAAAAGAAATAGAATTAGTTTTTATAGGTAAAAGAGATTAGTTTTTAGGGTATAAATTAAAAAAAGAGGTAACAACTGAGTAAGGTTGTTGCCTCTTTTTTCGTTTACACTACAAAAAATCATTTAAAAACATGTAATGATGCAAATTAATTTATATATTTTTACGGATGGAAATGAAGACACACGTATCACTGTTGAAAACAATATTGTTTCTTACCCTTGTACTGGTCGGATGCCAGGGAAGTTCAGATAAAGAGACACCTCCGGTAGAGCTACCACAAGAACTATTCCGGGATGGAGATATCGCTTTCAGAAGAGGAACAGGGATTACCAGTAGAGTGGTGTTGGCTGCAGACCGGGAAGGTGCTTATTCGCATACCGGCATCCTGAAAAAGAAAGCCGGACAATGGTATGTGATACATGCCGTGCCTGGTGAACCGGATTTTAAGGACGACCCTGACCGTGTAAAAATGGAAACCGTAGAAGTATTCTTTGAGAAAAGAAAAGCTGTTAACGGGGCTATCATGCGTGTATCAGGGGATTCGGTAGCCAGATACCGGGCAGCAACTCACGCGGAACAGCTTTATGCGAGCCATGTGTTATTCGATCATGATTATGATTTGGCAGACACCACCAAGATGTATTGCACGGAGTTGATAGACTTTGTATACAGAAAAGAGGGAATAGATTTACCTGAAGGGCGTGTCAGCCACGTAAATATTCCCGGATTCAGAGGAGATTATCTCCTGCCCAACGATATTGCGCAGAGCAAGCGTCTCTGTTTGATATACTATTTTTAAATACATATTAATCACTTTAAAAAAAAGCGTATGAAAAAGGTTTTTTATTTTAGTCTGATGGTTATGACTATGTTTTTAATGACAGCTTGCTCTTCAAGTGGCCCGGGAGATGCTATGAAAAAAGTATGGTAATTATCTCATCAAAGGTGACTATGAAAAGTTTGTAGACGGACTTGCATTCGATGAGAGCGTAGGTGCGGAGAAAATGAAAGAGCAAAAGGACGGGCTTGTGTCCATGCTGAAAGAGAAAGTTTCCAAAGAATATGAAAAAAAGGACGGACTGAAAAGTATAGAGATCATATCAGAAGAAATATCGGAAGATGGAAATAGCGCAACAGTAAAGATTAAGCAAACCTACGGAAACGGAGAAACGCAGGATGGTACGCAATCAATGGTAAAAAGAGATGGCAAATGGCTAATGTCAGTAGATAAGTAAGCTTTTCACTTTGCTTAGTAGAGCTCACCTTGCCCAACTTCCGTAAAGAGTTGGGCGAGCTTTTCTATTACTGGTTTTACATAATGTGCTCCTTTTTCTGCTGAAGCTTTCCTGGGATTCCCTACCCCACTATCTATCGTAGCTTTATCCCAATGACGAGGTGCCCAGCCCACCTTCTCATTCAGCGAAGGAATGGCAAACGGCTTGGATTCTCCATCGCCTGCTTCATCCAGATTCACTAATTCCGGATGGTAATGCATCATCACAGAAGTTTCCGATTCACCGGCATGATCGTCTATTTCAGCTTCAAAGTAGCCTTTAGGGAGAAACAATACTGAACCAGTCAGTGGCTATAATCAGGAAATCCGGATAGACAAAAGCAAGGTCACGTATCATGCCTTTGAAGTTATTGCCTCCATGCCCGCTGATAATAATCAATTTACGCATCCCCTGAGCATACAGGGAAGCTACAATATCTTCCAGAATGGCCTGCTGGGTAGAGTAGCGGGTATGTATGCAGAAAGGAAGTTCACGCTGTCCGGGATTATGAGCACCAAAAGGTACGGGAGGCATCACCATACAGCGCACACCTGAATGCTCCAGTGCCAAAGTAGCGGCATCTACGGCTATATCATGGGGCAGAATACAATCAGTAAGATACGGAAGATGCAGATTATGGGGTTCCGTAGCTCCCCAGGGAAGTATGACAACATCATACTCCACATCCTTTACTTTTCCATAGCAGCATACAGTAAGATCAATTTCTCTTTTTTCCATGCTTTCTTATTTTTGAGGGTATTTGATACCTGCAAAAATAAAGAATATTCCGATACTGTGTACTATTGCTTACGATATTCTTTCGGAGACATACCTGTGTGATGCTTAAAGTATTTGCCAAAGAAAGACTGATTGGCAAAATGAAGCTCGTCTGAGATCTCCTGAATACTCATTTCAGAAGATTTCAACAGAGCTTTGGCTTCCAGAATAACGAGACTGTCAATCCATTCACCGGCTGTCTTTCCGCTCACCTCCTTTACAGCCGTAGAAAGATGCTTGGCTGTGAGGAACATCTTGTCGGCATAGTAAGCCACACTTCGTTCCACTTTGTATGATTCGGAAATCGAACGGATAAAACGTTCAAAGAGATCTTCTTTCCGTGTTTTCGTCTTTCTGACCGCAGGTTCATTGCCCTGATAGATACTGTATATCTCATAGAACAAAGAAAGAATCAGTCCTTGTGTAATCTCTTTACGGAAAGGATTGTCTTTCAGTTTCACTTTCTTCTGAAGGAAAGAATAATATTCCTGAATGGCATCCATCTCTTCCGGTTTAAAAGGTGTACACAGGGCTGTTCCTTAATCATGAAAAACAAAGGAAACAACTGCTGTACCGTAGGAAGCACATCATCAATGAACTGTCCGGACACTACAATGAAAACTCCGGTAAAATCATCCGAGCGCTCCACTTGCTGCAATATCTGCTCGGGCAGTGTGACCACCAGGACACCTGCGGTTAGTTCATGCTCTTTCAGATTGATGCGTATCCGGCAATGCCCTTTCAGGCAAAGTGTCAGGCAAGACGCATTCAGACGCGTAGGGTAACCAAACAAGGGAATGTCTCCTATATTGTCGAATATGGCAAAATCATTCCCGATAAAATCCATTGCCGGAAAACGGCGAATAGTTGCTATGTCTACGTTCTTTATATTTTTCATCTCCCTTTCTTAATTACGTGGCAAACATAAGCAATATTTCGCTGAAAACCGTCCGAAATCTCCTAAAAAAAAAGAAAAAAGGAACATTTGTATAAGAAAGGGCCTCTGAAATTATGCTCTTACAACAAATTCATAAGCCCTTGCAATAATTTCGGAAGCCCCCGCAATATTAAATTTAGACCTTAATCTAATTCATAATCTTAAAACCGATAAAGAACGTTCGCGGCTGTGTAGGTCCGTAGAAGTAACCGGAGTCACGGAACTCCCCTTTATCCAGGTCTTTTTGGAAACTATTAAAGATATTTTGTACACCGGCATTGAGTTGCAACTTGATATGGTCACGCAAGACAAAAGTGTAATTCAACTTCAGATTGAGATCGAAGAAATCGGGAGTATTCTCCATACGGTCTTTCTCGATATTACAGAAAGCTCCTTCAGGAGCATCTACCGGTGCATAGTGAGGAACGATCATCTTACCGGTGTAGATACCGGACAAAGAGAAATCAAAGTTCTTCAACGGCGCAGAAGAGAAAGTAAAATAACCGTAGTAATCCGGTGTACGCATCATACGTTTGGTGGTCAACTCTTCATCATCTACTTCGGTCCAAACTTCAGCTTTCGTATAGCGGCTACGCTGTGCCGTGAAACCTAACTGGAACTGCGCCTCTTTGCCATGAGCCAGCTTTGCATCCAGATTGACACCGTATACACGTGCGCCACTACCATTGCGACGTTCTTTTATCTTGTCACCGTTCTCATCTTTACCGATATCTTCCAACACGAATACATGGCGCAGATCTGTGTAGAAACCTTCCAACAGAACGTTTGCCTGCCAGTGTCCGAGGTATGTACTCCAATCTATAGAACCGCTGTAACTATTAGAGCGCTCTTCACGCAGATTGTCAGCCAGCTTAATCTGAACGCCCTCACCGCCTACAGCGGTCACGTGCAAGTCTTCATCATAAGCCTGCGGTGCACGGAAACCGGTAGAATACGTCAGACGAGCCTGAAAATCTTCAGTCGGCTTATAGAGGAAATTGACGCGCGGACTGAAAATTAGTTTGTCTATCAGATTATGCTTGTCGAGGCGGGCACCTACCAGCATGGTAAGTTGACTCATCTTCCATTCATTCTGGACAAAAAGCACTGGCAATGCGTACATCCTGCTTCATATCACGGTGATAACCGGTCATGACATCATGCAGGGAGTTATTCTGATATTCCAATCCACCGGTAAAAGTAGCCGGAGCAAAGAAACAGTTATTCATATTACCAACATACATACCACCGGCAACCCAAGTCAGATCATCAGTTTTACCATAAGCATTCAAGTCTTGCTGAGCCCCATAGTAACTGTTTCTGTCTGTATGCTGCACAGAACCGTAAAGAGATATTTTATGCTTATATTCACGCCAGAACGGATCGTAGCTGGCACCTCCACTATTGATGATGTGCTTGGTCTGTTCTGTGATGTCGGACTCATGGGGCTGCAAATCGAACTTATTGCCACCGCGCCGGAACTCGTTGGTTGTATGATATTCCAAATTGATGCGACTGAAGTGTGTAGGACGATAGTAGGCACGGAAACCAAAGGTATTCATATTCAGCTTACCAAGTTCGGAGAAGCCGTCATCGTCACGGTCATAGGGGTTACGGTTGCGATAGCTTTCATACAAGGCAATACCATAGGAATTATCTTTAGCAACCAGGGAGACATTACCGCCCATATATTGTTCCCACGACTGTCCGTCCATGCACGAAAACATACTGGAAACTTGGAAGGAATTACTGATAGGATCTTTGGTGATAATGTTGATAGTACCTCCCACTGCATTCGCTCCGAACAGGGCAGACCCACCACCACGTACAACTTCTACCCGCTCTATCATATTTACAGGAATTTGCTCCAGTCCATACACGCCGCTAAGGGCACTAATGATCGGACGACTATTAATCAGAATCTGAGAATACGGACCTTCCAGACCATTGATACGCACCTGGGGAAAACCGCAATTCTGACAATTGTTCTCTACACGCAAGCCGGACTGGTAATTCAGAGTCTTTGCCAAGTCGGTGGAGTTCACCATCTCAAAAAGTTTGGCACTCATCACATTCACCACAACCGGGGCATTCTTCCGGCTCACTTCATTGCGATTGGCAGATACAACCACTTCATCAGTCATGAAGCTTTCCTCTGCCATCGGGAAGTGCACAACTGCGGTAAAATCCTTACTGACAGTTACTTCTTTTTCCTGCGTCTTATAACCTACAGCTGATACACGAAGCGTATATTTTCCGGCAGGAAGCTTGCGAAATTCGAACTGACCTTCTTCATTGGACACTGTTCCCTGGCCGTTTTCTTTAATCAATATAGTTGCATAAGGTATATTTTCTTCTATTCCTTTCACAATCACGTGACCGGAAATCATGTTGCCTTCCTTTATAGGATTTACAGCATAGAGGCTGATGCAAACCACCGTAAGCACCAGCGCAAGTATATGTTTTTTCATTAATTTGCGCTCAAAAAATGTATGTATTGATAAAAATTAAGTAACGCTTAAAAAGAACTTGGTGCATAAGCAAGTTCTGAGAGTAAGCTTATAAATGATAATTTACCAGCGTAGCGCTGGAGCAAGGTTCTCCTTCGGCGTGCAAGTAATCTTTCAGACACGGATGACACGGATGACGCGGATTCTTTTTTCCTTCGGTGTGATATGCCGGTATGTATAGCGCAGCTTTAAAAATCCGCGTCATCCGTGTCATCCGCATCTAAAAGATTAAAGTCCGCGTTCGTCCGCCTTATCCGCGTAGTCCGCGTACCCATTCCCTCGCCGCTAAACTATCATTTACGCCGCGAGCGCCGGCGGAGCACGAAGAGAAATAGTCTGTTTTCCCCCTCCTTTTATCAAAGGCGACACCTGTTCTGCTTCCAGCACTGCCAGAAGTATTCGCATGGGGTGCAGATCTTCATATACATCAACCTCCGGGGCCTGGAAAGTTGACAAACGACCAATAACGAGAAGTTCGGATTTGGAGTGTGTATGTTTACCGTGAAACGGATGGGAGTGCGTAATGATCACTCCATTGACATAGTGAACATGAGTAAAAGCTGTAATACTTGTCTGATATGCCACAAACAGCACCAACAAGCATACAGCTCCTATAATTCTTTTCATCTCTTTGTTCACGTTCCTACCACCCTTAAAATTTGCGACTGCAAAGATAGCGATTATTTTTCCACTTTCCCAAACAAGTATTCATAATCCCTTTTGGCGGCAGGCTCTACCCATTCTTCGGGAATAAATTTCCACTGTCCTAATGCATGTGGCTCAATCACTCCCTTTTTCTCTATATACTGCATCAAGTAATAACGCAGATCTTTATCTGTAGAGAACAAGATACGCCCTTTCAATTCATCTTGAGGAATCCCGGCTCCCTTAGTCAACAATTCTCCACCACCATTACCACGGTATGAATTCAGTGCTACTTTATACATCTTGTCCATAGAAAAAGGGGTACCATCAGCCATACTGATAATAGTAACCTTCTCCCCTTTCGGTTTTGTTACATCTACCGTATATATGATGCCGGCTGCCGAATCGAAGTTAAAACTGAAATTCTGGAAAGAAGCACGATCCGTTGCACCTTCACGACGTTGCTTGCGGAACAATAACAGATGGTCATCAGGAGATTTCATCTGATTCGTCCATATATCATATGACATTTCCAGAGCATCCTTCACTTCCTTACCGGACAGTTTCATGGTATAGAGCATATTCTCATACTTATATAAGTTGAACATATCGCTCACAAACACATCCCCCTTGTTAATTTCCGTATCATACGACAGGGGCGCAGCAAGCGATATATCAGCATTGGTTATTTCAAGCTGCAACAAATGAATCAGGTCAATAAAGGCAGAAGAGCCGAAATAGGCAGGGCGCGTGGAAATGGTTTCTGTGAAACTGCCTATTTTCTTGGATACAAACCCCTGAACCGTATTGAGCTGGGGAGCAAAATGCTTCATGAAATCCTCACTTGCAGCATAATCTTTCATATCCGTCAAAGCACCGTCAATATGCTTCTCTATGACTTTTCCTTTTCGAAGTTTCAAAGTAACATCTGCGTTTGCCACAACAATTCCCTTGCTTGCGGGATCCATAATCAAGACAGAATCTCCGGCTATATTTTTAATCTTCTTCAATTCACGGGCATGATCGTGTCCCATCAGGACGATATCGAATCCGGGAACGTTACGAGCTACTTCTACAGAAGCATTTTCACGATACTTACCGCCCATCAGCAATGCATCCTGTCCGGCATGGAAAATACCGATCACCAGATCAGGCTTCTCTTTTTTTCCCGGATAATCTTCATCCATTTGCGAGCCGTTTCTTCCATATCATCAAAGCGCAGTCCTTTCCATAAGTCCTCCGACAACCATACAGGAATAGCAGGAGTAATCATACCCAACACTACGATCTTCACGCCATCTCGCTCCAATACTTCATAAGGTTTGAAATGAGTCTTTCCCGTAGCCGTATCAATAATATTAGCACCTAAAATGGGAAACTTGCAATCCCCTGCCCAACGGTCGAACACGGCACGCCCCGTTTCCACATCATGGTTTCCCATATTGCCGGCATCATACTGCATATAGTTCAACACTTCAGCTGCCAGATGCGGAGAAATAGTGTCAATATAATTGTAATAATAGGCACAAGGCTGGCCTTGCAGAATATCCCCGTTATCTAATAGAAGCAGATTATCTTTATAGACTTCACGCTCTTTCTGCACAAAAAGCATGTATGCGCGCCAAACTTCCTCCAGCCTCATGGCGGAGTATGAAATCATAAGGATAATAGTTCCCATGTATATCACTGGTCTCTACTATTTTCAGCTTTACGATCTTATCCTGAGCTGATACAGCTACTATCAGGAGGAATATCCACCCTAAAAAAAAGGAAACTCTTTTCATAGTTATTAGTTATTTCTTTGGTTGTTCGATGTCTAATGGATGTGTAAATACAAATCCTGCCCCATCCGTATATCCCGGATCCACCCAGATCTTTCCTCCCCCACTTCTCTACGGTCAACTTACAGATGGAAAGTCCCAATCCTGTGCCCTGTACGTACTCGTTCAGCTTTTCAAATCGCTCAAATACAAGCTTCTGTTTCTCCAAAGGAATACCTGTACCCGTATCCGAGACAGAAAACAGGACTTCTCTCTGCTTCTCATCCACTTTCAGTCCCAAAGTAATCTTACCGTTCCGGGTAAACTTATCGGCATTGGAAAGCAGATTTATGATAACCTGTTGCAGACGCTGAGTGTCAGTGCGCATATCCATGCTTTCACGGTCGCACTCAAAGATAAACTCATTTTCCGACTTGCGAGCCTGACTGACAGAAGCCAAAACGCGTTGACACAACGGCACTACATCACATTCCTCAAATGTAAACGTAACCCGGTCCGCCTCCAGACGGGAAACATCCAGAATATCATTTATCAGGCGAAGCAGCAAATCAGAATTGGTTTTAATGATATCAACATACCCCTGCTGTTCATCTTCCGAACTTCCCCCGGAAGCCAACACATCCGAGAATCCCACAATTGCATTCAGCGGAGTACGGATTTCATGGCTCATATTTGCGAGGAAGGCACTCTTCAGACGGCTGGACTCTTCTGCACGGTCTTTCGCATCTCTCAAAGCACTCTCCGACTCTTGCAGTTCATCTTTCAGCTTTTTGGTATGGTAATAGAAGTACAATGAAACAAACAACCCCGCAGATAACACGACTAAAATGGTTGCAACAGTCCAGATATGATATTTATATTGTTCATAGAACGATGGATTCTCATTCACCATTTCTATCGGCTGATGAATAAAAGACAGATCCAGACGCTTTTCCTTCACAATCTTACTATCCATCATCACTTTATTAGGGATGACTTCTACTTCTATACGATCACTGTCAGCTCCTTGCAGCAAACGGACTGCCTGATACGCCATATCCTTGCCTAATGGCCGATAAGAGGGTGTCACTCCACCTATAGCCCAATAACCAATACCGACAGAGCTAATGGAAAATGTAGGCACATCACCCGCAGCTTCCATCATGGTATAAGTTGCATTACACATAAAATATCCGTCGTACATATCCACACGCCAGGTACCCATCAACAAAGCTGTATTCGGGGGCAATTCATGAAGTTTATCACTGATGGTATAAATCGTATTGGTACGTCCATCCAGTAGAATCAGATTTAACTCCGGATGTTTCTTCATCTCCTCTACTACATGGGCTTGCAAGGAAACGCCTCCATAGCTGTTATCAGAAACAAAAGCTATATTTTTAGTATTCGGATATAAGTGTTTTATCAGATTGATATTGGCTTCCACATCATATTCGTAAACAAAACCGGCTTTGACTGAAGAATCAGTAAAATCATTAAAGAAATCCACTGCACCAGGCATCCATGTTTTCAGATTTACAGAATCATCCGGAAGAATAATGGCATTGCGGCTTGCCAATGAAGTCAGTACCGGAAACCTTCCGCGTATAGAGTCTTCTTGCGATAGATAGGCAGCCCAAGCCTCCTGACCAATTAAAACAAGTAATACAGGCGCACGCTTTCCCTCATACTTATCCAGTATCTCCGTCATTTTCGATTTCCACTGTGGCGATTCAGAGAAGCTTTTGCAGTTCATGTTTTCCAAAGCTATCGGAGCTTTTCCACCCAGACGCTCAAACTCTTCCATGAAATCGTATATATTTCCGGAAGTCTGACGAGCATCCGGATTATACGAACTGATAATCAGTACCGGGTGTTCCCCAGTCACTGCAAAAACTGATGAAAGCCCCAAAATGGATACCAGTAAGAAAAGAAAAAAACTATATATTATTTTCCTAAATAAGCCCATTCAGTGAATATAGAATTGTTTTGGCAAATATACAATAAAGTTATAAGGATAGAAATAAAGTTGTAGAATTTTAAACTATAAAAAACGGGCGGTAAGAGATAGTTCATCAAACTACCGCCTTACCGCCCGTTATTATTTAAAAAAGAATGTTTTTATCAGATATTCATCGCATTGCTTCCTAAAGCCGAAGACTCATTTTTATTTTCTTTTGAATATGCAAATGAAAATACCTTCTCATAAACAACACATAAATGCCACTCAATAATACAATTATCCCCAACAAATACCAATAACCATATCCCACGAAACAGAAATAACCCAATATGACCAAAGCCTGTGCCGCCATATAAATTAATGATACCCCAACATGAGGTATTTTCAACTCGTTTGCCATCAATTGATACATGTGTTTTCGGTGGGGCAAACCGATGTTCTCATGAAGCATCAGGCGATGAATAATAGTCAGGACACTATCGACACCATAAACGGATAACAGGATTATCCAACTGAAATCTTCTGTTTTAATTATAAGTCTCCCTATCAGAAAAAGGAGAATAAAAGCGATACTCACAGAACCGACATCACCCGCAAAACACTTCGCTTTCTTACGGAAATTGAAGAAACAAAAGACCATGACGGAACAAAGAACGGTATTGATCAAAGCCGGTTCTACGAACGTAGTGATCTCAGAATTGATATATGCTAATGCACCAAGGATAACCAATGAATAACCACCCGTGATGCCATTGATGCCATCCATAAAGTTATAAGCATTAATGATACCCGTACAAATAATCAAAGCTATAATGATCCACCACCAAGAAAGAGAAAACAGTCCCCACTGATAAAACATCAAAGCCATGGCAGAAAAATGAAACACCAATCGCAATGCTTGAGAAGTAGAACGGATATCATCTACAAAACTGATAAAAGTGATTAGGGTTAATGCCAACATAAACCATGGATACTCCCAATGGTTACTCAGGAAATAGGCCAAAGCTCCAAAATAGAAGATAATTCCCCCACCCCGCAAAGTGATCCGGGTATGCGAACTGCGCTCATTGGGTTTATCAATGATATTACACTTATCGGCCACTCTAAAATAAAAAAGTTCTGCTACAAAGAGCAGAACTAATATAATGATATAATACACGATTTACAATTTATAAATAGGTTAGAAACTCCGTATTGTTTTCATTATTCCATCCGCCGCACGGACGGGCATCCGGTCAATGCCAAGAGCAGATTTTATCTTCTCATTACTTACCACATAATTCTCAGTCAGTTTTCTCAGCCGTTCTGTATTCAAAGGCAAATGAAGCAGCGTACCCAGTCCTGCGCAACCTTCCATCATTTTCCTGTTCATTTTCCAGATGTGAGGCTCCTTACCCATAGCTTCACACATAAGGGCTATCAGTTCATTCGTAGACAAGGCTTCATCATCACCCATATGATAAATACCGCTCGCTACGTCTTTTGTCAACAAACCTTCCACTACATAGCAAAGATTATCTATAGAAGTAAAAAGAACGCTTGTTCTCAAAATCGCCTAAAGGCCAGGGGATACCTTTCTTTACCACATTATAAAAAGCAAGTTCAGATTACCCTTATTACCAGGACCGTGAATCATACAAGGACGCAAGATATACACCCGCTTATCAGAGTATCTTACATTCTCCTCTTTGAATGAAAACGTTTTCCCCTTATTCACGGAAAAGGTATCAGATAAAGCAAAATGTTCCTTTATATAATCCTCTGCAGCAATCTTACTCTCGCCATAAGGACCAACAGGAGTAGGTATCACATTCTCCCTCAGCACATCCCCCACTACACTGTCAGCTGCAGCCTTAACAGAGCTGAAGAAAATAAACTTCCGGGCATCAGATTCCAGAAAGAAATCAAAAATCTTACGCGTCAATCCCGTATTGATATCAAAATATACCTGAGCAGCAGATTGATTCTTCGTATCATGCGCTTTACCGGCCAAATGGATGATGGCATCAAAGCGAGGCAAACGTTGCATAGGAAAAGAAGTAGTTTCAATATCCCCCCACGAAAAAGTCCTCACGACTCCCTTCTTTTCCGGAAAAATAATATCAAGACCATAGAGAGTATGGTGTTCATATAAAGCTGTTACGAGATTAGAACCCACAAAACCGTGAATCCCTGTTATAAGTATATTCATGGAAGATTTAAAGATTTATTCCGTTATCTGTGATTTGAGATATAACTTCTTCACGAAATGCATATCATGCGCTACCATTATTCTCACCAATTCAGAAAAACTGGTCTTCGTTGGATTCCAACCAAGCAGAGTCTTGGCTTTTGTCGGATCACCCAATAATTGTTCCACTTCACAAGGACGGAAATACTTAGGATCAACCTCAACAAGAACCTTACCAGTCTTCAAATCAATACCTTTTTCATTAACACCCTCACCTTCCCAACAAAGTTCAATACTAACCTCCTTAAAGGCAAGCGTAGCAAATTCACGCACCGTATGCATTTCTCCTGTAGCGATGACAAAGTCTTCAGGGAGTATCATGCTGAAGAATCATCCACATGCACTCCACGTAGTCTTTCGCGTAGCCCCAGTCACGACGGGCATTCAGATTTCCTAAATACAGTTTATCTTGGAATCCTTGGGCTATACGGGCAGCGGCAAGGGTAATCTTACGGGTTACAAAAGTCTCTCCACGACGTTCGCTTTCATGATTAAAAAGAATACCATTCACTGCAAACATATCATAACTCTCACGATAATTCTTGGTTATCCAAAAACCATATTGTTTAGCTACACCGTATGGGCTACGAGGATAAAAAGGAGTAGTCTCTTTTTGGGGTACTTCTTGTACTTTACCATAAAGTTCTGAAGTAGAAGCCTGATAAATTTTAGTTTTCTTCTCCAAACCAAGAATACGAACCGCTTCGAGCAGACGAAGCGTACCGAGCGCATCGGCTTCAGCCGTATATTCGGGCACATCGAAACTTACTTTCACATGGCTTTGTGCTGCCAGGTTATAGATTTCATCAGGTTGTACTTGCTGAATAATACGGATCAATGAACTACTATCTGTCATATCGCCATAATGAAGATTGACAAGGCGCCGTTGTTTCATATCACGTACCCATTCGTCCAAATATAAATGTTCAATACGCCCTGTATTAAATGAAGAAGAACGACGAAGAATGCCGTGAACTTCATAACCTTTCTCTATTAAAAATTCGGCCAAAAATGAACCATCCTGACCTGTTATACCTGTAAGTAGTGCAACTTTTTTCATTATCCTTTTTTTTTATAAATACAGTACTATGTATATGTTTATAATCTTTTTCATATAAAATTTCATCTATTTTTTTTTTTGTACTCCCGTACAATCAAGCGTGGATACACTTTCAATATATATTTAATTCGATTCATTTGCTTTTTTGGTTCTAAAAATAATCGATAAATCCATTCTATATTCATTTTTTGCATCCATTGAGGAGCACGATGATAATTGCCTACACCTATATAGAAATTAAAGGCAGCTCCAACGGCAATCAATATTGCATCATTTATATAAGGTAATAATTTAGACGCAAAAATTTCTTGTTTTGGAGCTCCTAATGAAATCCAAACAATATCAATATTTTTTTGCTTAATCTTATTAGCTATTTCTTTATAGTCAAATTCATCAACAGTTTTAAATGGAAGAGGATAATATAAACAAGAATTCAAATCAAATCTATTTAGTTGCATTTTATCTTTCAATATATCAAGATTTTCTGGAGTATTTCCAAGAAAAGCCTGACTATATCCTCGTGATATAAAATCAAGAAATAAATCAGGACCAGTATAACGCTCCAATTTTTGATTATATATTTTCCTACCAAAAAAATGCAATAGTTCCACCATCACAAATATTTAAAATAGAATTATTTACAACAGACAAATAAGCCGGATTCTTATTAGCAATAGAAACTATATTTGTATCTACAGCACAAATATATCCCTTTTCTTTCCGCTGAATATAATCTATAATTTTCTGTTTAACCAACTCCTTATCAAATTCTATCGCAATAGAAAATATATGTATTCTCATTTTGACCTCAATTTCCAATAATCAAAATATAGTTTTGCATCTCCATGTAACCAGTCAACTGTTTCTTTCACATTTGATGCCAAATCATCATTATACAATCCAAAAAGACGTATTGTTACATTAGTTGGGGCATAATAATCTTCAAGCATATTCTTGTAACGCACAGAGTACATCGGAAATTTAACCCCAAATTTCTTTAAAACATCTCCCATTATTGCTGCTGAGTGCATTACAAAAGGAAATATATATCGCAAATTCTTTCCTCTTAATTGATGCATCCATTCTGACAGCCAAACATTTGAATCAATCGGTAAATCACCTAAATAAAAAAGTTTGCTTATTCACAATACCAGGTTCAGCATTCAATATTCCATTCAACTGATGAATAAGATTCTTAACATAAGCATATGTTCTAATTACTGGGCGTTTAGTAGGTTGTATATACCACCCTTTATCCATAAATTTCCATAACTGTTCAGGATACCTCATATGCCACGGTCCCCATACATTAGCTGGACGAACAATAGTCCAACAGCATTTCAATGAAGAATTACGAACTATTTCTTCTGTTTCTTTTTTTACTAATACCATAAGTAGTATGAGGCACATATTCATCATCAGAATTAGGGAAAGGCCTTTTCAAACTTTTATAAACATATTGAGTAGACGTAATGATACATCTTTCTATATTAGGATGTTTAAGAATCTCATCTATAACATTCTTTGTACCAATCGTATTTTCTTTATAATCGTCTAGATTATCACTAGATGTATCTGTTACTGCTGCCAAATGAATAACAACTGATGGAGAATATTTGGAAAAGGCAACAGATAAATCACTAAGATTCATTATATCTCCTTTTAAACCAGTACTGCATATGCTCCTTTTTTCGTTGGTTCATTTTTATCAAAATTCACAAAATTACAACGATTTTTTATCAATAACTCTTGCAAATTGGTACCTATAAATCCAGAGGCACCGGTTATAAGAATGCAACCTTCCATAATTTATCAATTCTATTTTAGAGTATTTATTTTATTCATTAAATCCAATGGATTATCCAATAAAGATGAAGTATTCAATTGATATTCTTTATATATAATCTCATTTAAATCTGCGACTTTCAAGGATTTTACAAAATCAATAATACTCTGATTATCAAAAGGATTTATTACATATCCACAACCAAATTCCTTAACTCTCGATGCGAGAAAAGTATTTTCAGAAACCACTAAAGGTTTAGAAAAAATAATGATTCATAAAGCTTATTTGGTTCTGCAATTCTCTCATTTTGCGTACTAGTATCATAACAGGCAACATTAATATCTATATTTTTATATATTTGAGGTAGCTCCTCCGGGTTTTTAAATTTACCATAATACTGAATATTCGGATAAGTTTCAGATAATTCGATCGCCATATTACGATAAGTACTATCCCCATAGAAAAGGAACTGATGTTGTGGAAAATATTCACCTATAATTTTGGCAAATCGAAATATTGTATTTGGATATCTTAAATAACCTACAAAAGCAAAACGAAGACTCACCCCTTCAATTTTATTACAACTTCTCTCTAAATCTTTAAAATAAGAGTTCAATTTATTAGGGTGTAAAAAACACGAGGAGGAGATTTTCGAGGGAATAAATAATCTATAAATCCTTGAGAAGTAAATACAGTTAGAAGTGCATTACATATTATTTTTTTTTTATCGACTCTTGTTATAATATCACGAATTATACAATTCGAGAAATTCGTATATAACAAATCTGATATCTCATAGATATATTTTTTCCTAGAAAAAAGCCAAACTGCAGAAGCTGGCACAAAAAGAAAAAGCATAGTAAATAACATCTTCATTACGATATTTCTTAAATACTTTTATTAGTTCCACTTGATTTCGAAAGAAATTTTTTTATGTAATTATGCTGATCCTCCATTTCCCTAAACGAATAACTTCAATTTCAGGAGGGAGCAAATTGATATTTTGAAAAGTGGATCTATCAAAAGCATAAACTATTATATCGTATCCAGCATCATAAAAAAGATCTAATTCTTTTTATAATACGAGGTAGCCCCAAAGTGCCAGCAACAAATACCAACTTATTCTTCATTACTGATATACTTTACAATCCTTTGACAAGCCTTTCCATCTCCATAAGGATTCACAGCCTGGCTCATTTGATCATAATATTTTTTGTTATCAAGTAAAGCTGAAACTTCACATACTATTTTATCATAATTAGTGCCAACAAGTTTTACTGTACCAGCATCCAAAGCCTCTGGCCGTTCCGTAGTGTCCCTCATGACCAGCACAGGCTTCCCTAATCCTGGAGCTTCTTCTTGAATACCACCACTATCTGTTAAAACAATCGTAGATTTCTCCATTAAATAAACGAAAGACAGATATTCTAAAGGCTCAATAGAAAACAAATTAGTTAATCGCCCTTCTCCAAAAACTTCATGAATAGGCTTACGCACATTAGGATTTAGATGCATAGGATAAACAAAATCAGCATCCGAATACTTTTCAGCCAAAGTTTTGATAGCACGACACATAGAAATAAAGCCATCACCAAAGTTCTCACGTCGATGTCCAGTTATTAAAACCAGCTTCTTTCCGCTAACTAGACGATTAACGTCATAGCCCGAAGACTTCAATACTAATTCAAGATCCAAATCAATTCTTTATCCTTCCTTATCTTATCAACTACCATATAAAGAGCATCTATCACTGTATTACCAGTTATGTAGATCGAGGCATCCTTTATATTCTCTTGCAACAAATTTTGCTTACTTAAGGGAGTTGGAGCAAAATTATAACTTGCAATGCGCCCTGTTATTTGACGATTGATTTCCTCAGGCCAAGGAATATAAATGTTATGAGTACGTAAACCAGCTTCTATGTGCCCAACCGGTATTTGCTGATAAAAAGCTGCCAATGCAGTAGCAGTAGAGGTTGTTGTGTCGCCATGAACTAATACAATATTAGGTTGTACCTTTTTCAACACATCACGCATACCAGTAAGTACACGAGCCGTAACATCATACAAATCCTGTCCCTGTTTCATGATATTCAAGTCATAATCAGGTTGAATTTCAAATATTCGCAAAACCTGATCAAGCATTTCACGATGCTGCCCAGTTACACATACAATAGTCTGAAACTCTACCGAATATTTTTGGAACTCCTTTACCAAAGGAGCCATTTTGATGGCTTCAGGTCGAGTGCCGAAAACCAACATAATTTTTTTCATAAAATAAAAGGATTTAATTACTTTTTATGGATGCCACAAAAATCAAGAATAACCTTCTTATTGTCGTACGGCAAAGCATTAAACACAGAATGAGCCACCAGAAAAACTATAATATCCGCTTTCTCATAAGCTTCTTTATAATCAGTTAATTTAAAAACCTTATGCTCTTTCACATTGGGTTCTACTACTAGTATATCAGCATTATTACAACTCTGCATAACTTTCGTTGTAATATATTTAGCAGGAGCTTCACGTAAATCATCAATATCTGGTTTAAAAGCTAAACCCATCATAGCAATAGTTGGTTTACGTTGATATTCCAATTCAAACTTCAACATAATATTTTCGACCTTCTCTGCACACCAAAAAGCTTTATAATTATTAATCTCGCGAGCTTTAGCTATTATTTGAGACTCAATAGGAAAATCAGCAGTTATAAAATAAGGATCAACAGCAATACAATGTCCACCAACACCACAACCAGGTTGAAGGATATTGACACGAGGATGTTTATTTGCCAGATTAATTAATTCCCAAACATTGATACCAGCTTTATCACAGATTAAAGAAAGTTCATTGGCAAAAGCTATCTGAACATCACGAGAAGAATTTTCAGTAAGTTTACACATTTCAGCCGTTTTACAATTTGTACGATGAAGGGTGCCTTGTACAAACTGACTATAGAATTCTACAGCTTTTTCAGTAGATGCCTTATTTATTCCACCTATGACACGATCATTATGAACAAGTTCATAAATAACATTACCAGGAAGTACGCGCTCAGGACAGTAAGCAATAAAAATTTTATCACGTAAATCCGGTCGAAGATTAAAGATTAAATTAGCCATTTTATCAGTTGTTCCAACTGGAGAAGTTGACTCAATCACATATAAATCTCCCTCTTTCAAAAAAGGAATAACCGCACGCGTAGCAGACTCTACATAAGAAATATCAGGTTCATGATTGCCTTTAAAAGGAGTAGGGACAACCATAAAATAAGCATCACTCATCTCAGGTACAGTAGATGCCTTCAAATGCCCATCAGATACAACCTCCTGCAAAAGTTCCTGCATACCAGGTTCTATTATATGCAACTTTCCTTGATTGGTCATTTCCACTACATTAGGATTGATGTCTACTCCGATAATTTGAATACCGTGCTTAGCTGCAATTATAGCAGTAGGAAGGCCTATATAACCTAGGCCCATAAAACAAGCTTTCATAATTAAATAATTAATTTTAAAATATCATTCACTTATTGATTATAATCTAAATTATAGTTAGAGCGATATGAATAAGGTAAATGCTCTTGAGATATTATATAAATAATACTATTTGAATATGGAATATATTGATATGTCCGAGATATTTTGACAGAAATTACAATGCAAAAGAAAGCAACAAGCAAAGTTCTAAGTAACGAATTTTGTTTTAAATAAATCACCAACAAAGAAGCTATATAAAAAGTATGCAATAACAATACAAACCTAAACCCCGTCGGCAATATTAGCACAAGCCTAAATATGAAGAAATACAATAAAGTATAATAAAAAGTATTTCCCCTTTGGAAAACTATCTATAATGCTTCTTTTTATAATATAATACTATAAAAAACATCAATATATTTATCAAAGATCCTATAGAAAAAAAAAGAGTCATTTGATTCAATCAAATAACTATATAATTTACTTGATAATACGGATAATTCTGAAGAAAGGCCTAATGAGAGATAATTTAGGAAATCCCCAGTAAATCCTAATGCTACAAAAGAAAATGAATATAATAATAAGATAAACATTTCGCCAATATACAATTTTACGAAAAAGCAAAACACTCAAAAGTAGTAATAGTATAACAAATATAGCAAAATGAAAAAATATAGATATAAGTAATAAACTTCCTCCTAAATAGTTTCTTTTTCTTATAATAAAGCAAATACCATATATCATAAATGTTGATGCAACCATAAACCGAAGAGGATTATCTATGAGCATAAACAAAAGATTAAATTCCAAAGAAAATCCTATAAAGATATAAACTTTATTAGTAAACATCTTTGCTAAAGAAAAAAAAATTCAGATACGCTATTTTTAAAATCGCAATCCAAAGCCAGAAATCACTAATAAAAATTCGACTATAATAGCATAGATAATAAAAGGCCCAATCATATTCCAGCCTTGAAAGTTCCTTATCAGTAATACTATTGTACAATGGTTCATATTGCCTCCAATCAGATCCTGTCATATATCCAAAACAGAGAAAAACATAAAGCCAATATTTAAACAAATATCGAAAATACTTATTAGAAAAAGGATATACTCCATCAACTAAAAAGCACATGATATAAGTAAACACATATATTAACATTTAGGATATATGATTTCTAAAACATTCTCTTGTTTTTCCCAATAAAATTCTCCCTTCTGTTCATTTGCCATTTTTTCCAATTTACAAATTGCATTTGCTATATTATTACAATTTACTTCATGCAACAAAACAGAATTATGTGAGTTACACACTTTAGAAGTAGCAGGGGAATAGTTAGAAAGAATATTTACTCCTAAATTTAATAACTCAAATAATTTATTACTAATGCGAATCAGTATTTGATTCCTTAGTTAAAAATTAGAGTAATTAATGCGATGGCAATTTTTCCCATCGTATGTACCAGAAGTCCAGATGTAGATCTGACTTTCATCGCTCTTTTGAATATTTGTTTTTTCATTCAACCAGTTGAATAATGATTCAATGGGTTGTCTGACTTTTGAGACTGCCGTTGAAAACAAGTCTCTTGCCGCTTTCTCCCTTTTTGTTATTTCAGGTGATTCTCCTTTGATAGCTTTTACAGGAGTAAATAGCTCGAGTTTTTTTGCATTCTTTTGTCTCTTTATAGAATGGTATATCCGAATATATTTTATCGGCATATATTTCTCTATTGTTCAGATTTCCCACACATTCTCTTTTTGAATACAGTGGAGTCATTTTCATCAGCAGCGGAAAGTATGAGCATTTCAGGAAAAGGTATAGTCCCTTTTCTACGGAAAGCCACTGCATGGAGTTTTAGTCCGAAATAATACATGTTCTTTGTCGAACAATATCCTTTGGAAGTAATCTCAGTGGCTACCTTTCCTACTTTGTTCTTTCCCGCGCAAGTAATGATAGGCATCGAGTCAACTAATGATTTCATACTGTCACAATCTTGAGGTTTGAATGAATGGATTAACTGCCTGACGAGTTCGCTGATTGCTTCTGGCATCAAATTCAATCTATAATTGAATGTTTGGTAAGAAGGCAAGTCAGGGAACCATGAAAGCAGATATTCTTTGGTAAAGTTATGTATGTCTTTGATTTTAAAGTATTGCTGATAAGCTCCACAGAACAGATATACAGTAAGCAGTTCCTGATCGGTAAAGATTGGATGATTGTTATTACTGAACCTCTGGCAGTAGAACTTGAGTGAAGACTCGTAAACATCACAGATATACATATATATTTTTTATAAGTTTTAATTCTTTCTCCTTGGGAATCATAATTAGAACAATGAGTGGTTTTATTCTTCTAATATACTGATTTTCAAGGAGATTAGAAAATTAATTTATGAGATAATTAACTGAATAATAACATTTTAACAAGCGAAAAGGTAGAGGATTATCAACTACTGATTCGCATTACTAGCAGAAAAATATGAATTAAAACGAACAGGATTATAAAAGCAGACACCAACATTACTAGATGCAGAAGCCCACAGCACTTCCGAATGAGGTATTGGACCTTCTAAATAAACATTCGTTAATCTTTCCTTCTCGACCAATGTTCTTAAATAATCTACATATGCAATAGGACCATAACCTATTATAAACAAAACACACTGATCTATTTTCTTAAAAGCAAGAATAAGATCCTCTAAATATCTATCATTAGTTATTCCTCCAATATAAGACACTATTTTTTTACCTTCAATCCTCCTGCTATATTTTTTTTTTTTCAGAAAGTAGTTTTCGCCATTTACGTCTAATTTGTTAGGAAAATTTTCCAACAAAAACATTTTATTCTTAGATATCCTATATTTAATACTCATCAAATTAAGACGATCTATTTGAGGAACTATTATACTATCGCATCTACGAGCAAGGATAGATTCTATTACCATTATTGGTATATCAGAAAAGACACCAGGATTGCCAAAACGCAATTCATGTGCATCATATATATATTTGACATTTTTTTAATTTATAAGCAGAAAATATCAACGTGTTTATATCATTACAATGAACATAATCAGGTCTGATTTTTCTTAATAGATTTATCAATTTCACATAAAAGACTATTATTCTAAAAAATCTTATTATACAATTTCCTCCTCTTTTGCGCTTAAGAAGATAAACCTCTGCACCAAGTTCATTTTTAGTTGGCAACAAAGTTTTCGATTCAGACTCTATTAATATAAGTTCATGTCCCAATGTTCTCAAGGAGTGTATTTCTTTTCTAACACGTCCATCATACTGAACATCTCCGATTAAAAGGAAAACAATTTTACTCATTAGCTAAATTCAAGTAAGCAGTCACTGTATAGCTATAGTACCTATACTAGTATCATAGTTAACTTTGAGTGACATTTTTATTAATAATTAAGTCATTTAACAATATTCATTGGCAGAACACCTACTTTTCCACCTCGCAATCAATCATTATCAGAAAAATTTTGCATTATTAGTTGTTTTTTTTCTTTCTAAAGAATACAAATTGGCAACTAATTCCCTATTCTTTTTTTTATCTAATTCAGATAAAGGTTCAAAAAATGTTTTTGAGTAGCCTCTTCAATAATAAAAAGAGAAAACCTAACTCTCTTAAGGAATCAGCTAAAGGATTATTTCTAGACACATAGATTTTTGAACCTAAATATAAAGCAATAACTATATTACCAAATGCTTCTTGGCGCCAAGATCCATATACACATATTCTCGCATCTAAAAATAATTGATTATACTGCTCTAATGGTAAAAAACCTAATATAGGAGTATAACACTCCCCAAAAATACAATCTTCCCTTTTCTATTATTGAAGTTATATATTCTTTATCACCGCCATAACTCAACGGCATCTTAATCTTATAAGATTTATCAACCCCATCCTCTTCAGAAAATTCAAAACATATTCTTGATTATTCGTATAAGAAGCAGAATTTCCGCAAAGAATACATTTTGAAAATTCGTTAACCGTACATTGCTTTAATCCCTCCCCTAAAATAACATCATAAGGATAGCCGAATGTTGTATATATATTTTTTGAAATGCCTAGATATTTTTTCAATAATAAAATATCACCATTATCTCCTCCAATATAGTCGACTCTTTCGCGAATAAACTTTTCTTTTTTCTTACTCTTATCTTATAATAATTCAAAAACGATAAAACATTACGTTTAATCTTATCACGTTTTAAGTATGAATTTTCTGGTGAAAACAACCGATATCCTCTACTTTGCAATAAGTCAGTATAAATATCCGCACCCCATATTGCCCAATAGACAACTGGACTATGCTTGATATATTTCTCTATAAAATTTATTTTTTTTCATCTAAAAAGTGGATAAGAACCTTACCAAAAGTACTAAAATCCCTTTCAATCCTATCATATCTCTCATCATAAAAAACTACATTATTTCTTGGAGATACATATTTCGGAATAAAGGAATCAGAATCTTTATTACAAAAAACAATAAAAACATTTTCTTTACTTAAAACCTCCTCATATGACTCTATTGTCCGATTAACAATCTTTTCATCATTTATTAAATGTAGTATCATACAAATATTATTGCTTCTAATTATACGATAAGTAAGCACTCAATTTAGGGCATACCCTTTGTAAGGGCACTTTTCAGTGCCCTAAACCGAGTTTTGTTAATTAATTAGTTTTGAATTTAACATTGGCTGGTAGCCAAAGTGATTTTGTCAGGAACCATATTAACATAATCCCTGCACCCGTTAAAGATATTTTTGAAAAAAGTTCCGATGAAGTTCCAGATAGAACTGCCATGAAGCTTTACCGTTCCTATTACACTGTGATAAGTTGCAGCCATCTCAGCACCGGCATCAGTGCCATAATGAAGTGAATTATTACGCTGAGTAGTCAGCTTTCGAATAGTTCGCTCAGCAAGATTATTGTCTATCGGCAGTTCACCATCATCCAAGTAAGCAAATATCTCTTTCCAGAACCGATTCAGATAATTAAGAGCTTCTGTATAATACTGACTTCTAAATGCTGAATCCTTTGACAGTTCACTGTCCAACAGGCTGCGCAATTCTATCAGCAAATCCTTCGTTTCCAGGCTTTGCCTTTCTCGCAACCTTTCTTTTGGAGTTAATCCGGCATCATCACATTCACGCTCTCTCATAAAGAATCCCTTTAATAAATTGGAAAAACGTTCAGCTGTCGGTTCACCACCTTGATTGGAAGCCTTGACGAACTTGTTCTTTGCATGGGACATGCAAACTTGATGCACGGTATCTTTAAACTGGGCTGACTTCAACTCATCACCGATAAATACATAAGCATTGTAGCCGTCAGACATGATACTCTTCAATTCCGCATCACCCAAAAAGTCTGTAAGTACCTCACGACCGCGAGAGCCATTCTCATAGAAGAAAACAGCTGTTTTCTGAGCCTTGTTGACCAGCACCCAAATATAACACTTCTTATAGTGGTCATATTTACGCACCTTACACCAGGTCTCATCGCAGTTCACTATCGAGTCCTTTTCCAAGGCGATGGACTTCAATACACAAACCAACCCGTCCAGGTATTTCTTGCCCTTCTTAAGCCAATTACGCAATGTGTTTCTAGAAATGCTCATTCCCATATCTGTCAGCCATTGGTGAAGGAGACCAAAGGTCACATTCTTTACATAAACTTCATAGGCAATAGCCTGTAGAAATTCAGGAGTAGCTTTGGTACCCTCGAATTTAGTTATCACCTCAGGATGGCCTTCAGAGGGGAAATAACCCCACTTCGGCTTTTTGCCCGGCTCTGCGTAATGAACCAGCTCAAAACATTCTTCCGCAAGGAAAGTACGGAAACTGAATACCCGTACCATCCTTCTTTCGATGATACGACCGGGAACCTTTGTCAAATCAGAAGGATGCCCTATCGCTTCTCCGGATACTCCCATCGTTTTATAACCGTCAGGACGATTCGATAAATCGCGATCTTTACCGGAAGACTCTCTTACCTCTTGGGGCTGATCATGACCGATCGAGTCCGTACGAAGCGTATCATCGGTACCATCATAATCATCTTTCTCCTTTTTACGGTCAGAATCACTCTTTTTTAGCTTTAGAGTGTATCTTTTGACGTCTATCACCAAAACGGTCCTGATTTGCAAAATCAAGTCTTTCTTGAAGCGACTTGACCTTACGTTCAGCCGATTTGCGAAGCTTATGTTCTTCAGATAGCCGATTCTCCAAACCTGCATGTTGCGATTGCAGGGCTGACATCTGATCCTCAAGCCCCTTCATCTTAGCCATAAAATCTTCCAAGACAAGCTTCATGGCATCACTTGTCAGCCTGAGTTCCTGATTCTGCCCGGCAAGGTATTGAATGTATCGGTCTTTTTTGATCGGCTGCCATATCTTCACTATAATTTATTGGGGTTCGTGAGTAGGTTTCCCTACTCAACAACTCCCTTTTTGTTGTAATTATATCTTGCAGATCGATCATACTTAAACCTTTGATTTACAGCATTAAAGATAGCGAAATAATCACAAAACAGCAAGAAGATGAATAAATTAATTATCTGATTTTTAATATTTTAACTACAGGACTTTCAAGAATCAGAACCACATCTTTCCAGTCAATACGATAGACAATATCCGCTCCATTACGCTCTACTTTCATGAACTGATAGCCTGCGACAAACTTCTTTTCGAACAGACTGTATGAACGATTATCGAATGAAAACATACGAACTATTCTTCGATTGCGAGACATGACAATAAAGACATCTCCAGCACTTGGCTCCCGGTGAAGTCGCTCACGAATGATAGACAACACACGGCTGTGCTTACAACGCATGTCGGTAAAGGCGCGGACATAATAAAAATGATTGAGACCGGTAACACTCAGCATAAACCCTCCAGATTCTCTACCATCCGAACTAAATCCTGGTAGCTTAGATTCTTTTGGGATAAATGTAATCCATTGTTTATACGAAGGTCAATCCAAATACGGACAGGATTGTCATTACTGATTTTTGATACAGTTTGAGGCTGATCACTAGTCTTGGATTTTTCTGCATGGTTTATCTCAGGAACGCCATCAATCTGAACTTCAAATACTTTTTTGCGAGTATCCTTGAACCATTTCTGAAAGATGTTATAAGGAACCTTGTGCTTAACACAAAACGATTGGAGAGATTCTCCATGAGGCAAAGCCTCAGTCTGGTACTGAAAGTAAAACCTTTCAAGATCTTCACTGCTATACATTATTCTATAAATTGGGTTGCCAGCGAAGATAGAACTTTCAATTAATAGCCATTTTTTGACTGCTTACATACGATAACTTCTTGCTATATTTGAAGTAATAGTCTCAATTCTTCCGTTATATTTTCATGTTCAGATCTACAAAAACAAACATTGAAGAATATATCTCCAAACCTAAAATTTGTCAAACTTTGACTTCACAAGCACCAATAACTTCATCTTTATTTCCTTTGATAGAAACATCCAAGCGACAACAAGCACATTCAGCACACTGATAAAAACTATAGTAGTAAAGCCCAAGAAACTACTCCTATCCATATACTGAGCAACTACAAAAGGAATAACCGATGAAAGTACTAAGACTAAAAAACTCCTACGAAAACATCTTGCAAATTCAGATATAGTATAATCCATTTCTTTTATCAAAAGGTATGGCTTAATGACAAAGGCAAATAAAAAGAAACACCAATGTAACTATACTGAACCCACATCACACTAAAAACCACATTTTAATAGCATGTAAGCTAATATAAATTGTCCACCACAAACAAAAAGAGCCGCTAACGAATTCCCTTTCAGTTTGCCTGCAGCAGTAAGCGGAGTATAAAATGCACTACTATATGTTCCCATCATAGCAGAAACGATTATACACTGAGAGAATGCAACGGCATATTCCGGAACTTCTTTTAACCATAATTTCATAATAGGTTCAGTAAGAAGAAGAACTGGAATTCCAATAAGCAAAAACAACTCAAAAACATAAATAGAAGACTCGAGAGTTAACTTTCTTGACTCATCATATTGCCTTGCTGCATATAGTTTAATAATCTGCGGATTAATAGCAGTCCGGAAATTATTTGTAAATTGCGTAATACCGTGTGATAACTGAGTAGCAACAGCTTGTGCCGCAACCACAACAGGCTGAAAAAACATACCGAAAAGCATCACCAAACCTTGCACACGAAGAGTCTCAGCACAATGAGATATAATGTTCCACCCAGAGAATTTCATCATCTCTTTCAGTGTTGAGATACTAAAGTCTTTTGTGATATGTGATTCATCCCAACGCCTGTAACAATAATAACGATAAATCATCGCTATTGAAAATTGAGTTGCAAACATCAATATGGCATAAAATACCAATTGATCAATAGGCGATATTACTATTAAAAAGCTATAGCCAACTTTAATAAAGCCTCAAGTAAACTGATATAAGCAAACGCTTTCATTTGCTCATGCGCCATAATCAACGAAGTATAAGGAACTTGCGTAAATGTAACCAAGACAGTAGCTACTGAAATATGAAATACCCACAATGTAGCCTCAAGACGTTCGACCGGTATAATTGCCTTATTAAGAATAAACCACAAACCAACCGTTTCCATCAGCAGCACCACGATGCAGCCTAATGCGAAATGAGAAAAGAAAGAAGTACTGAATGTCTGCTTTAATCTCTTAAAATCACCAATGCCAATATCAAAAGTAAGAAAACGGGAAGTGGCAGTAGCTAATGTGCCATTTAAGAATGCAAGCATACTGACTATTCCCCCTACCAAATTATACAAACCATAATCATCAGCCCCCAAAGCATTGAGAATAACTCTCGATGTATAAAGGGTTACTGCCATGATAAGCAGCATTCTGATATAGAGAAAACCGGTATTCTTTGCTATCCTTTTCGAATCAATCATTCGTCGTTACCCTCTTGATTTATAAAACTCATCAATCAAATCAACAACTATCTTAATCTCCTCATCCTTCAACTCATAGAACATAGGTAAACGTAACAGACAATCTGCAAAACGATCACAGAACGGCAAGTTGGGAATTTCTGTATAATTTGCTTTGTAATAGCCACTAAGATGCAAACTTAAATAGTGAAAAACAGACAGTACGCCATTATCCTTCAGGTATTTTATAAGCGTAGTGCGTTCCTCAAGCGATCGGCATACCAAATAGAACATGTGAGCATTATTAGTTGCATATTCCGGCAGATTCGGCAGATGAACAAAACCTTTATCTTCAAGGTGCTTCAATCCTTCATATTATTGTTCCCAAATAGCTTTGCGGCGATCTTGAATCATATCCAAATTCTCAAGTTGCGCATAAAGAAATGCAGAAACAGTTTCTGAAGGCAGAAAAGAAGAACCTGTGTCCACCCAACCATATTTATTCACCTCACCACGAAAGAATTCAGAACGGTTAGTACCCTTCTCCCAAATAATTTCCGCACGACGGATGAATCGCTCATCGTTAATAACAAGCAAACCTCCTTCACCAGAAATTATATTTTTTTCGTTTCATGAAACGAAAAAAAGCTGCCAAGTAGACCGATGCTTCCCAACGGACGTCCTTTATAAAAAAAGAATCTATGGCTTGTGCGGCATCTTCCACTACGAGCAAATTGTACTTCTCTGCAACTTCCATAATTTTATCCATATCACAAGCTACACCAGCATAGTGAACAGGAACAATCACTTTTGTCCTCTCTGTAATCAAAGCTTCAATCTTATCTACATCAATATTCGGATTATCCGAACAACTGTCGGCAAATACAATACGTGCACCCTGACGTACAAAAGCTAGTGCCGACGATACAAAAGTGTAACTGGGCACAATAACCTCATCACTAGGCTTTATATCACAAAGAATAGCGGCCATTTCCAAAGCATCGGTACAAGATGTTGCCATCAATGCTTTTTTAAAGCCATAATGTTCTTCAAAAAATAATTGACATTTTTTAGTAAATACGCCATTACCAGAAAGTTTACCTGTGTAAACAGCCTGATACATATAATGCGCCTCTTTACCGGTAAGAAAAGGCTTATTAAATGGTATCATAATTAAATAGTATTTCTCAAAAAGCGAGCAGGTACTCCTGCCCAAATTTCTTTATTCCCAATATTTTTTTGTCAATACAGCTCCCATTCCCAACGTTGAATAATCACCAATGATGAGGTTCTCTCTAATTGTAGAATTTAATCCTATATGTACCCCATTTCCGATCTTCAAACATGCTCCAACACAAGCCTGTGCTGCTATATGACAATAATCACCAATTACGTTATCATGCCCTACAGTTGCAGAGACCATTACAATGCATCCTTTCCCAAATACTGTATTAGAAGAAATAGCCACTAAAGGCATTATCACACAACCTGCTCCCAACTTCACATTTGGTGCAATATATGCCGTCGGATGAATGAATGTAGCCAATTGCGAATTGGGAATTCCTAAATTCTCAAACATATTTATACGCTCACTCTGACCATCTATCCTAAGGATTGTATTGATAAAATAATAACCTTGGCTAATAAATTTTTTGTAAATCATTTTTAATAGACCCACGTACTTCAAATGAATCAATCATTGCCCCTATAGGATACCTGTCATTCAAATAACCTTCGCATATCCACTCATTATAACCACGATTATTTGCATCCAATATAGCATTTGCAATAACACTTCCATTGCCATCACCACCTAGAATTAAAATCTTCTTTCTCATATTATTCCAAATATTGAATACTTTTTTTCGTTGAATTAAGTCTCGTTTTGAAAGGATAGCTTTTGCCATTTTTACCATAGGTGGACCTATAAATTTATCATCTTTAACAGCAACCCCTTTCCTTCCAGCTGTGCCTCTTTCGCCAAATCAATCATCTCTTCAGCCCATTTTATTTCCTCTTTTTGTAGGAGAGTAATATTGATGAACTAAAGGTAATTCTTTAGGATTCAATACAAGCATTCCTTCAAATCCTAAATTCCTGCTTAAAAGAAGATTCTTTTCCGAATCCTCTAAATCATGAACTTTGATATGCACTGTATCTATAGGCAGAACGCCGCAACTTCGCGCACCTATACTAATTAAATTCCTTGCGGTCATAATACTTTGACCTTCAGCGTCATGTTTTCCTTGAAGATCTGTCACATAATCTTCACATCAAAAAGCAACAGCTATAACACGACTACATGCAGAACAAATTTCTTTTACATTTATAACAGCACCTGCGGTCTCTATTAACGGAATAATTTTAAATGTTCCTATAGGAAATCCTTTTTCATACTCAATAGTCTCTAACAATTTCCCAAAAAAATAAATATCCTCTCCTTTGGTAGCCTTGGGATACATAAAGCCTGTTATTCCTTCTATGGTGAGTTGATAGGCATCTCTAAGAAGCTCGCCACTTTCACGATCATTTACTCTTGGAAATAATAATTTATAATTCAAATCTGGACGTTTTACAAACTCTATTATATTATCACGAGAATGTTGTTTTTCTGAAAACGGAACAGAATCCTCTATATCCAATAATAATACATCAGCATCACGTCGTACTGCGCTATCCAATAATTTTTGATTATGGGCAGGTACAAACATTAAACTACGCATCAAATACGATTTTTTCATGACTTTTTCTTTTTTTTACAAGCACTTTTCTTTTAAAAAGAAAGTACATCAAGATCATTTTGATTATAAGCAATAGATTCTACATATATAATTCCACGATCCGATTTTGATTTAGCCTCTCTTTTTATCAAGAATCTTTGTACGAACATATATTGTATCATTTATAAAAACGGGATTCAAATGTTTAACATCTTCATACTCCAAATTAGCTATCGCTTTTCCACTTATATCAGGAACAGTAATCCCTACAGCCAAAGAAAAGACCAAAGTACCAACAACTAATATTTTCCCATGTTGATGTTTCACTGCATAATCAACATTAGTATGTACTGGATGATGATTCATTGTTAACAATGAAAAAAATTATTATCACTTTCAAATATGGTTTTTGATAGTGAATGTTTTATTTCCTCTCCAACAATAAAATCCTCAAAATAAAGACCTAAAACAGACTGATTCATTATTTTAAAAATTTTGTATTACTCTTATATATAAAATACCCGCTCCGATCCCCACTGCATTCAATATTACGCAATGTCTGATCTGTGATTTCCGCTTCTACTATCTCAGGATAGTCTGCTTTATTCTCAATGATCGCTTTGAGATTTTCCGTTTCTTTACAGAGAAAATAAACACCAGAGTAGTTATGCTCTGTAATTTGGGGCTCGACCAATTCACCCATCGCTACTTTGATAACTCCTTCTAAAAAGTCATACCCTGTAGAAAGGCGAACAAGTGTAGAACCGATAAAATCACCTCCCATACGAGCGCCAATTTCAATGACACGGATATCACCATCTTCAGTAATCTTTAATTCTGAATGTGACGCACCGTACCTCACATGAAGTGCATCCAAAGCACGTAAAACAATATCTTTTACTTGCTCTTGAACAAGCGGAGAAAGCGCAGACGGCTGATGATGTTCCAACTCCACAAAATAAGGTGCTCCCGTAGTCACCTTGTCGGTGATTTGAAGAATATAATGACATCCCTCATAAGAAATAGACTCAACACTTATCTCACACCCTGTAACATATTCTTCGATAATAGCAGCACCATTGAAAGAATCTTTCTGTGCACGAGAAATAGCCTTTCCAAGCTGTACAGGATCAAGCACTTTTTCAACACCACGACTTCCGGAACGGTCAGTAGGCTTCACAATAAGCGGAAAATTAAACCCCTTAATGTTATAAGCATCGTCTTTAGATGCTATAGTATAGCGGGGTGAAGGAATCTTATTCATTGTAAAGCACTCACGCATCAAATATTTATTGGTTGTAATCTCTGAATATTCATCCGGATTACTAATTAATCCCATACGAGATGCTACATAATTCACCGTAAGCACTGCTACATCACTGGCTATGGAAGTGATACCATCGATACCGATACGCATACATTCCTTCAATATCTCCTCCTTTTCAACTATTGAAATTGGATAAAAATAATCAGCGTAAGCTTCACAAACCGCTCCATCTCGCCATGCAAAACAGTGGACTTCATACCCCAATTCTTTTGCCTTCAATACTGCAGGTAATTGCAAATAACTTCCACCTATTATTGCTAATTTCTTTTTCATTTGCATATTTATAATAATTCATAGGTAAGCGTACCACAAAACAGCAGACAAATGCACCTTTTCATTCACAGCAATAGCCCTTGCAATCACATGTACTATGAACTTAAAATACCTATATGTAGATTATTTATTCTTCTACCTCTTCAAACGGATACTGATTCTCCTCAAATCCCTTCAACTCCTCTGCAATCTCTGCCTGCTCCGGGCTCAACCCTGCCTTATCCCAAGTATTGATAATTTCATGAGCCTCCTTTGCTAAACTCTCATCATAGAACTCCCCATAACAATAAGTTAACAAACGCACCTTCAGCAATGACGCAGAAAGCTTCGGAAGCACCTCCCAGCTACGATCCAGAACATTCTGAATATATTCCTGTTTGCAGCCATTATCATAAATCGTTGCAGCGAAAGCCACTAACAAACCAAGGCAAAGTTCAGCCTCCTCTTCGGCCGTAGCTCCATGAATGTTGTAAAGTTCGATAGCCTGCTCGTAAACTTCACGGTTCAAACGTGTAAATTCGTCTACATAGATAGGACTCCCGTCAAGCCCGTAAGTGAGAAGACGATGGGCTAAGGAAAATAATGATGAAGAATTAGAATTCATATTATTAAATGTTTTATTTCAATCAACAGTTAACGGCTCAACAAGCGAAGGCGGAATAAAGGTAGTAGCTACAGCCATGACACCCTCTATATTAACCACCACACGACGGTCGTGGCGGATTCGGACAAACTCACCGATTACGCCTTTGAAAACACCATCAGTGATACGAACCTTCTGACCTTTTACCAAATTCAGTTCGGCTGCTTCCATATAAAGAATTGGCTCATCGTGACTACCCGCTACCAGAATAAAACTGCGCATCTGCGCATCAGGAATAACTACCGGACGACAATGCTCACGATTCATAATAAAACGTATAGGCATCGCTCCCTCAAGCTCGTCCTTCAAAGCATCAATACGTTTGCGCGTAGAATGAACGAAGACAAGATTATGTATGGCGGGCACCAATCTACGGACACGCTTACCACCTTTCATCACCATTCCATAGCACATAGGAATAAAGCTCTCTATGTTCTCCTTATCAAGAATAGACTTAAGAGCCAGTTCACGACTATAAGAGACACGAACAGCAAACCAATGGAGATTTTGAGAGTTGAAAGTTGAAAGCTGAGAGTGAGTACTTTCAGTCATGATATTTTCGCAAAGCAACTTCGCGTAAGGATATTTTTTAGGGACACCGGAGTAGTGAAATACCTACCGGTCAAATTATGTAATGCGATTATTTTAAATAACTTATGCTGCATTCATTTCATTTCAGAACTTCCTACCATCGCGGAAAAAGAAGCTGTGAAACATCTATGTGGAGCTTCTGGAGTCAAAAAGCTATAAACGAGTGATTAAGGAAGATTAGTTGTCTTTTAATCGTTCGTTTAATGGGCGCAAAGATAAAAGGTATTTTTTGAATGACCAAAATGTTTGATAAAAATATTTTCTCAGACCCTCTTTTCTGCATGTAAGTATCTCATGTATAAGGTTTTATATTCTGAAAAATATCATTAATATCTATTCAACTTGATGTTTTAATAAGAGATATTTTCTTTACAAATATTGGTGTCCATTAAACGAACGTTTTTTGAACACCTATCCATTTTTACTCCAGTAAATTATATATCAGCCAATTAATCGTCGTAAATCAGTATATATAATCAATATTATTCTAAGATTCTTACTCACTCTTTCTTTTTTACACTAATCTTCGTAGCTTGAAACATATTTTTCCATCACTAATTCAGACATTAAAAATCATAGAAGTATGGTAAAAAACAAATTTAATAGAGCTATACACAACGAACTCCTATGTACATCTATGGAAAACAGATTAACTGTGATTACACATTTCTTGTGCAAAAAAGGAATATATATAAATAATAATAATAATAAACATAAAGCTATTAATGCAGACATTAATAGATATTACCGAAGAATACAATTACTAAAATTGAAGAAGTAAGAAAGGTCTATTAAAAAAAAAATGCGTAGTTAAATCATTATTCACCTCAATAGCCTTACAAACGTTTACCTGCTGAAATACACAGCTACAATAGTCTGTTGGTGAACGCTTTACCCCTACTTCCTTATGAACTACATGCCCTTTTACTTGTTATTACATAGCTTTTTCTATGGATTCAGATCCTTTCTCCTTTGTTTTAGAATGCTGCATTTGGATGTGCGTACAGTTGTAGTGCACGTGCTTCACTGCTGTAAAAGCACGTGTATCACTACTGTGAGTCACGATGTTCACGATCGTGGTCATATCCAAAACACTCTATGTCAACAGAGTATACATGCGTAGTTTGTGCAATGGACATAAGGGATTGACACTTACAATCCCCGCTTTGGATGGACAAAAGTAGGTGGAAAAACGCCTGAAATGAAAGGGTGTAAAAACGAATAGTGTAGGCAAAAAGAGAGATAACAAAAAGATAATCAAAGATATATCTCTGACATAGGTAGAGTGTAGGTAAATTTGCCTACACTCTGCCTACACTTACCTACACTCCACTCTATTGCCGATGAACAGGACGATGCAGAAGGTGAGTGTAAGCGTGTAGGTAAAATAGTGCATAAACTGAGTGTATAGGTTGAAGCTGAATTCAACTTTTAAATGCGACTCCTTCCTTTGATTTCTCATTTCCACTTTTCCTTGTATTTTAGAATTTGTCAATGGATGGGAATTCAACGGCTTCTTCGGGTGATAAAAATCCCAATCTTTTCCTTAGTCTCCAATTGATATATTTAGTAATGTCTTCCAAGTAATATCCGCTTACATCTTCCATACTGACTCCCTTTGGTATAAATTGCCTTATGAGTCCGTTCGTATTTTCATTAGCTCCCCTTTCCCATGAATGGTACGGCCTTGCAAAGTAAAATTTAATATTCAGTGCCTTGGCAATTTCCTGATGTCCTGCAAATTCACTGCCATTATCCGAGGTTATTGTATGCAAATATCCTCTATAAGGTTGAAGAAGGTTGATAGTGGCTGCCGTTACATATTTTGCTTCTCTACTTGGTAACAGACATGTCCATAGGTATCCGCTCTTTGTGTCATTGATGGTCAGTATGGCTCCTTTTTGTCCTTTTCCGATCATAGTATCGATTTCCAGATCTCCCAATCTGCTTTTCCTGTCAACTATTGCAGGTCTCTCGGTAATAGAGGTTCTATTTTTAACCCATCCTCTATCCTTATGGCAGTTTTTCCTTTTCCCGTGTTTTCTTCCCTGACGGCGCAAGCTCCGGTACAAGGTTCCTGCATTGCGTTTATTTTTCCATATCCATTGGTAAAGTCTTTCATGTGAGACCATTGGATATCCCAGCAGCCTGCATCTTCCAACAATTTGTTCAGGACTGTAATGTAACTCTTCAAGCATGACTCTGGCCCTTTCTTCAATCCATATTGTAAACTTTGTATGTCGTTCACGTTGTGATTTCCTCAGTTCGTAACGATACTGTGCATAATCGGCCTTGTACTTGTCCGTCGGTTTCCATTTATTACGACGTAACTCGCGATAAAGAGTACTACGATGAATACCCACTAAACGGGCTATCTCATCTTTCTTCATTCCGGCTTGTAGATACGCTTCTATTTTGTATCTTTGCCCTTCGGATAACTGTTTCATATCTGCAACTGATTTGGTAGGAGATTGAGGGAGCAAGATAGGAACTTTTTTTCCGGGAGAGAAGAAAGATGAGAACTTTTTCATCAACTTCTCTCTTTTATTTTTATACCCAACACCACTATCTGACCGAACTGTCGCATTTAAAAGTTGAACTCAGGGAAGCCAAATAATATGTTTTTCGGCTACAGAGATATCTTTTATTCTTTTTTCGTATCTTTGACCCTCATTATTCAAAAACAACTCAACATGATACAGTTATTCCATCGCATGATTTCCACCGCCCTCGGCATTTCCGAGAAGCAAATCGGCCATACACTCGATTTATTGGAAGACGGAGCTACGATTCCCTTCATCAGCCGTTACCGTAAAGAAGCCACCGGCGGACTGGATGAAGTGCAAATTGAAGCCATCAAAACACACTATGAGAAGCTGAACGAAACAGCCAAACGGAAAGAGACTATCATCAACACCATCAACGAGCAGGGGAAAATGACTCCCGAACTGCAAAAACGTATTGATGAAACATGGGACAGCACCATTCTTGAAGACATCTACCTACCTTATAAACCCAAACGCCGCACACGTGCGGAAGTAGCCCGCCAGAAAGGACTGGAACCACTGGCGACATTGCTGATGCTGCAACGGGAACCCAACCCCGAGAAACGTGCGGAAGCATACGTCAAAGGAGAAGTGAAAGATGCCGAAGACGCATTGAAAGGGGCACGGGACATCATTGCCGAACAGGTCAGTGAAGACGAACAGGCACGCAACACCGTGCGTTTCGCCTTCTCCCGGCAAGCCGTCATTACCGCCAAGGTAGTGAAAGGAAAAGAAACCGAAGCAGATAAATACCGGGATTATTTCGAATTCAGTAAACCACTGAAGAAATGTACCTCGCACCAGTTGCTCGCCATCCGTCGTGCCGAAGCCGAAGGTCTGCTGAAAGTCAGCATAAGTCCTGATGACGAGGAATGTGTAGAACGTCTGGAACGCCGCTTTGTCCGTAGCAACAACGCTTGCGGAGAACAAGTGGCGGAGGCCGTACAGGATGCCTACAAACGCCTGTTGAAATCGTCCATCGAAACTGAGTTTGCCGCACAAAGTAAGGAGCAGGCCGATGAAGAAGCCATTCGGGTATTCGTCCAGAACCTGCGCCAGCTATTGCTCGCCTCCCCACTGGGGCAAAAACGGGTAATGGGCATTGATCCGGGCTTCCGTACAGGCTGCAAGGTAATATGCCTGGACGCACAAGGCAATCTGCTCCACAATGAGAACATCTATCCGCATGCTCCGGTGCACAAAACCGCAGAGGCTGTATCCAAAATACAAAAGATGGTGGAAGCTTATCAGATAGAAGCCATCGCCGTAGGCAACGGAACCGCAAGCCGTGAAACCGAAGAATTTCTGAAACACCAAACTTTCAGACAGGACATTCAGGTATTTGTGGTGAGCGAACAGGGTGCTTCGATTTATTCCGCATCCAAAATCGCCCGGGATGAGTTTCCCGAATACGATGTCACGGTACGTGGAGCCGTATCTATCGCCCGCCGCCTGATGGACCCATTGGCGGAATTAGTGAAAATAGATCCGAAGTCCATTGGCGTGGGACAATACCAGCATGATGTGGATCAGACGAAATTAAAAAATCACTGGATCTGACTGTAGAAAGCTGCGTAAACCTGGTCGGCGTAAACCTGAATACGGCAAGCAGCCATCTGCTGACGTATATTTCCGGTTTAGGCCCTCAGCTGGCACAAAACATCGTGAACTATCGTGCGGAAAACGGTGCATTTACCTCCCGCAAGCAACTGATGAAAGTACCGCGTATGGGGAGCCAAAGCATTTGAACAATGCGCCGGTTTCCTTCGTATTCCACAGGCTGAAAACCCCTTGGATAATACGGCCGTACACCCTGAGAGTTATTGCATCGTGGAGCAGATGGCAAAGGACCTGGGATGCAGCGTAGCAGAACTTATCGCCAGCAAGGAACTCCGCCTGAAAATAAAACCGGAGAAATACCTCACTCCTACCGTGGGTATGCCGACATTAAAAGATATTCTGCAAGAATTGGAAAACCCGGACGCGACCCGAGAGGTCCGATAAAGATTTTCGAGTTCGACAAGAATGTACGCACCATCAACGACCTGCGCGAAGGTATGGAACTCCCCGGTATCGTAGGTAATATCACCAACTTTGGCGCATTCGTCGACATAGGTATCAAAGAGAATGGTCTGATCCATCTTTCGCAGCTGGCCGACCGTTTCGTTTCAGACCCGAATGAGATGTCTCTATTCACCAGCATGTCCGGGTCAAGGTGCTGAGTGTGGATATGGACCGCAAGCGGATTGCCTTGAAGCTGATTTCAGAATAATCGCAATAGCAATAATCATCAACGCGGTGCACAGGACAGAACCTTCGAAACCGAATGCACCGCCGTTGATGATATTCTCTTCCGGTAATTCTAAAGACAATAAAGTACCGCCTAATCGTCCTCCGCTTACTTCGAAACCAAGAATCGGACCTTGCAGCCAATTCCAGAAAAGATGAAGAGCGATAGGAAACCACAAATTACGCGTATATATGTAGGTAGAACCTATCATAATCCCCGCCAACAATATATTCAGAAAAGCGATCAGAGAAAAGTTGGGATTAAAAATATGCATCAGGGAAAACAATGCAGACGAAAGAAACAATGCCACAAAACGATTGACACCTGCGGTCAGCAAATGCCCCAGGACAAAACCGCGAAAGGCAATCTCTTCTGCAAGAGCAACCAGCAACATTAATATCCAAGACAGCAGAAAATCGTATGCGCTAAAGTGTACGGCAGCAATTTCAACCTCTCCCAGCCCATATAATATTCCAAATCCGACAGCATAGATAGCCAAGGCAACGAATGTACCCCAGAAGATGTCTTTAGCCCGCCCTTTCAGGGATAAGCCCAAGTCTGTAATCGGAAGGTGGTCCCAATTCTTCAGCAGAACCCAGGCCGCCAGGAAAGTTCCCGCCAGAAAACTACTTTGCATGACAACTTCTTTCAAAATTCCATCTATCTTAAAAAAAGAGACCGCTTTGATGCAAACAGCTCCCAATACTCCGGCAAATCCCAGCATCAAAAGTATATAAACGATAATTTTTGCTGCAACAACCAGATAAATGCCAAGTTTCGACTCTTGCGGGGTAATATTTATATTCTCGTTCATTGATTCCATATCCTTAGTTTCTATCCTGCTTAATTCCTCTAACTTCTGCGTATGAATTATGTAGGCTATATGTTAATACCCCGGCAAAAATACCTATAAAATTAAAAATAGAAAGCAAATTCCTACAAAAAGCGTATATTTGTCTAAACATATCTATTACTGTCATGAAACTAAAACGAACATTAGCCACTATAATGCTGGCTGCATGTACTTACGCAGCAGTTGCACAAAATGCAGGTACACCAGCTAATAATAAAACTTTTTTTGTAGCCAAGCCCGGCACTCTGGTATCCATGCTCACTGAGGATGAAGCCAACAGCGTCACCCATCTTACATTGACCGGAAAATTAAATGCCATTGACTTCAAACATCTGCGCGATGAATTCAAGAATCTGAAAGTGCTGGATATCTCCAACGCATCCATCAGTACATACGCAGGTAAAAGCGGCACTTACCCCGACCGTTTCTATATTTATCCGCCCAACTGTGTACCGGCTTATGCATTCTGCCAGCAGACCAGCGACAGTACTTTCACCGGAAAAGCAACTCTCCAGAAAATTATTCTTTCAGAGAAAATCAAGAACATAGAAGACGCGGCCTTCAAGGGTTGCGAAAATCTGAAAATATGCCACAGCTCGATAATACGGTTTGCCACGGTTTCGATAAATTCATGGTCGTGTGAAGCAAAGAGCACATTTCCTTTATAAATCTTCAAATTGTTGTTAAACGCCTGAATGGATTCCAAATCCAAATGGTTGGTAGGCGTATCCAGAATCAGGCAGTTCGCATTGCGGAGCTGCATCCGGGCTATCATACAACGCATCTTCTCTCCTCCCGAAAGGACATTGACTTTCTTCAACACTTCTTCGCCTGAGAAAAGCATGCGCCCCAAAAAGCTTTTCATATAGACTTCATTCCCCTCCCCGTACTGGCTCAGCCATTCAACCAAATTCAAATCACTGTTGAAATAATCGGTATTATCCAAAGGAAGGTATGCAGTAGTAATTGTTACGCCCCAATTGTAATGCCCAGCCTGAGGCTTCCGGTTTCCGTTGATAATCTCGAACAAAGCCGTCATGGCACGCGGGTCACGGCTCAAGAATACAATCTTGTCTCCTTTTTCTACGGTAAAGTTGACATCATTGAAGAGCAAGACCCCGTCCTCGGTTTCAGCACGCAAACCCGACACCTCCAATATCTGGTTGCCCGGCTCACGCTCCATGGTAAAGATAATACCCGGATATTTACGCGATGAGGGCTTGATTTCGTCTACATTCAGTTTCTCCAACATCTTCTTGCGGCTGGTAGTCTGCTTGGATTTCGCCACATTTGCCGAGAAGCGGCGGATAAACTCTTCCAGTTCTTTCCGTTTTTCTTCCGCTTTCGCCTTCTGATTCTGTTGCTGGCGCAAAGCCAACTGGCTGGATTCGTACCAGAAACTATAGTTTCCGGCAAACAAATTCACTTTGCCGAAGTCGATATCGACCGTATGGGTGCAGACCGAATCAAGGAAATGCCGGTCATGACTTACCACCAATACCGTATGCTCGAAATCGGCAAGGTAGTTCTCCAGCCATGTTACGGTATCCATATCCAAGTCATTGGTAGGCTCGTCGAGCAACAAATTGTCCGGATTCCCAAACAAAGCCTGCGCCAACATCACACGCACTTTCTCCTTTCCGCTCAGGTCGCCCATCAGCATCGAGTGTTTGTCTTCCTTGACCCCCAACCCACTTAGCAGGATTGCCGCATCGCTCTCGGCATTCCAGCCTTCCAGCTCGGCGAATTTTTCTTCCAGTTCTGCCGCCTTCAGTCCGTCTTCGTCTGTAAAGTCGGCTTTTGCATACAATGCTTCCCGCTGCTTCATGATATCCCACAAAACCGAATGTCCCATCAAGACCGTATCAAGCACCGTATAGGCATCAAACTTAAAGTGGTCCTTGGCTTAATACCGAAAGACGCTCGCCCGGTCCCAAGGTCACGCTTCCCTTCGTAGGCTCCAACTCTCCCGAAATCACTTTCAGGAAAGTAGATTTTCCGGCAGAGACTCGTAAACTTCAGGTTTACATCATTAAACAACACTTTTTACCAAACTTACGTTCGATGTAATCATCTTTATCGATTTACTATTTACTATTTAATACCTATTGTTCTGTATTTTGCGGGTGCAAAGATAGGCATTTTTCCATGAATACAAATTCAGAAATGCGCTGTCAATCTGACATAAAAGTATTACCTTTGCGGCGTTTTTCAAAAATGCTGCACTATTTGCGTCCGTTTTTTGCGGTTTTTGTTAGTAGAGCGATATACTTTAAACCCTTGACAGAATGAAAACAAATCCTTTTTACAAGTATAATAAGAATAGACAATATGGACCCGAAAGAAAAAGAAAACATCAACGAAGAAGAGTTAATGTCAGAAGACGCTACAAGATGAAACTGCAAGCTGAAGAAACAACAAAATAAAGAAGAAAGGACAGTGCAGCTCCGGCAGAAGAGGAAAAGCTTGCCCGGGAACTGGAAGAAGCAAACAAAGTGATAGAAGAGCAGAAAGATAAATATCTGCGCCTCTCTGCCGAGTTCAACAACTACCGTAAACGTACGATGAAAGAAAAGGCCGAGCTCATCCTGAACGGCGGAGAAAACCATCAGCAGCATCCTTCCTATCGTAGACGACTTCGAACGCGCCCTGAAAAACATGGAGACTGCCACAGATGTAGCTGCCGTAAAAGAAGGAGTGGAATTGATTTATAATAAGTTCATGTCTGTACTGGGACAGGACGGTGTGAAGGTAATTGAGACCAAAGAACAGCCTCTTGACACAGACTACCACGAAGCAATTGCCGTAATCCCGGCTCCTGACGAAGCCTTGAAGGGAAAATTCTGGACTGCGTACAGACCGGCTACACGCTAAACGACAAAGTAATCCGCCATGCCAAAGTAGTGGTTGGAGAATAACATACACAGTTATATGGAAAAAAGAGATTATTACGAAGTACTGGAAGTCGAAAAGACAGCATCGGTAGAAGAGATTAAGAAAGCCTACCGCAAGAAAGCCATCCAATATCACCCTCGACAAGAAACCCGGGTGACAAGTGGCCGAAGAGAAGTTCAAAGAAGCGGCAGAAGCCTACGATGTATTAAGCAATGCGGACAAGCGTGCCCGTTATGACCAATTCGGCCATGCCGGAATGAGTGGCGCTGCCGGAAACGGTGGACCGTTCGGTGGTTTCAGCGAGGGCATGTCTATGGATGATATCTTCTCTATGTTCGGTGATATATTCGGCGGACACAGCGGTGGGTTCGGCGGCGGTTTCAGCGGGTTCGGCGGATTTGGCGGCGGTGGTGCACAACAACGCCGTTATCGCGGTTCGGACTTGCGCGTAAAGGTAAAGTTGAACCTCAAGGAAATTTCTACCGGAGTCGAAAAGAAATTCAAACTGAAAAAATATGTACCTGTGCAGCATTGCCATGGAACCGGTGCAGAAGGAGACGGCGGTGCGGAAACCTGCCCTACCTGTAAGGTAGCGGTACGGTAATCCGCAACCAACAGACAATTCTCGGTACGATGCAGACACGTGCCACCTGTCCGACTTGTGGTGGCGAAGGCAAGGTCATCAAGAATAAGTGTAAGGAATGTGCAGGAGAAGGTATCGTTTACGGCGAAGAAGTCGTAAGCGTAAAATTCCTAAAGGTGTAGCCGAAGGCATGCAGCTCTCTATGAGCGGCAAAGGCAATGCGGGCAAACACAACGGCGTACCGGGTGACCTGCTGATTCTCATAGAAGAGGAGCAGGACAAGGAACTGATTCGCGATGAGAATGATTTGATTTACAACCTGTTGCTCAGTTTCCCGACAGCCGCATTGGGCGGTGCGGTAGAAATACCCACCATTGACGGCAAGGTTAAGGTAAAAATCGAATCGGGTACACAGCCGGGTAAGGTACTCCGGCTTCGCGGAAAAGGTTTGCCTAGTGTAAACGGATACGGCACGGGAGACCTATTAGTAAATGTCAGCGTATATGTGCCCGAAACACTGAGTAAGGAAGAGAAGAAAGCACTTGAAGAAATGGAAAGGTCGATAACTTCAAGCCGAATACTTCTATCAAGGAGAAGATTTTCAAGAAGTTCAAGAGTTTGTTTGACTAAGTAATGATAAAAAACAAGTTGGGACATAAATTTAGCGGGCGGATGTCCGCCTAAAATTGATGATTGACAATTGCGAGACCACCAAATACCTATTTGAGGGATCAGCAAATACCTATTTGAGGGACCGGCAAATAAAAGAGTCCTTCCGCCCGTTAAATTATCATGTATGTACTGTTGTTTTTCAAGCGCTACTAAATGAATTATGAGTTTTGAATTATGAATGGATTGCGCAATCATACCGCATGGCATTTCATAATTCAAAACTCATAATTCATAATTCAAAAGCTCTTCTCCGGCGAATAGACCAGCCCATCCACAGCCTTCTCGCCATCCGGCGTAACAAATACAGCGGTAAACATCCATTTCACCAGACGAACTTCCGGCCTACTGAACTTACCAACAGGCAGTTTCAGCAATACTTTGTTCCAGCCCTTGGACAGATGCACCGGCAATGGCGGACGGGATACGCAATTTTCATTTCCAAGAAGCACCTCAGCATCTTTCACCCGATGGGTTGCCGTCCACACCGGTGGCTGGATCTCCTTATCATTTACCCAGATACGGCTTTCCTTATAGTCCCACTTACCGGGCAAAGGCGGCAGGTCCGACTCCGAGCGACTATAATTCTGGAACTCCGCCCACAGTCCCACCGTCTGTTCCTTAGGAGAATGGACATAGGTATAAGCATAAGCCGTGTGGTTTTCTTTCGGTTCCTTATAAAAAGCAGGAACAAGCGTTCTCCAGACATGGCGCAAGTAAATTCCAGCACCTACGGCAAGACGCGCCTCATACTCCTTTCCATCATACTGATACCTTTCCTGCAAGCGTTCTTCCGGCGGAAATGTCTTCATCAGATTGCCTTCATTCGGAAAAGCATCTGTAATCTTCCACCAGACATTGGTCTGCCTGACATAAGCAAACGGATATCCCTGAAAGAAATGCTCCCGATACCATGACATCCGTTCTTCAAAATCGGCATACGAACGATACACTGCATCCTTCTTATCCGGTGGAAGTAGGGTGCCGTTCTTATCGAAATACTCGGTTCCTCCACCCAGCCAAGCACGTTCTGCCATAGCCAGCATGGCGGGATAGAAGCCATTCTCCATGATGATATTCTCTTCACGATTCATGTACCGGTCGTTCCAGACAGCGAGAATAGTTCCGGCCACATCATCACTGCCTTGCTCAGCATTGCAGATACGACTATTGTAAAGCCCTATTATATCTCCGAACGTATCATAGTGGTTCAGATAATGCAGTCGGGAATCAATGGCGGGAATGCCTTTCTGAGCTTTACCGCGCGCGCTCCACAAATGCGTCATGTCAATCTCTCCGGGCCGGTACTTCCAACCGGGATTCCAAGAGATGGCTTTCTTGCCTTTGGAACGGACAAATGCTACCATTTCGGTCACAAACTGCGGATTGGTAAAATTCACTTCATCCGTTCCGATGTGCAGATAGGGAACATCAAAAGTCTCACAAACTTCCTCAACCAACAGTTTCAGTATCTTCATGCCTTCCGGACTCTGCATGTCGTGACGGAATGTACGCACAAAGGCCGCACTATGTCCCGGCATGTCTATCTCCGGAATCAGCAACATGCCCTGCGCCTTGCAGAAAGCGACCAGTTCCTTTGCCTCGGCCTGCGTGTAATACTTTCCCGGCATACGAACCGTATGGACGCTGTCGTTCAGCATCGGGAAGATCTTGCTCTCCAACCGCCAAGACTGGTTCTCCGTCAGATGCCAATGGAACACATTTATCTTGAAACCAGAAAGCATCTTGATTTCACGCTTCAGCTCATCCATAGAAATATACGTGCGCCCCACATCGTGCATGAAGCCGCGAATGCGGAAAGCCGGCCAATCCGTTATGTCACATCCCTGAAAGACGGTCTTTTTATCCGGCGCACCCGCCAACTGCCTTAAAGTCTGCATGGCCCGATAGACTCCCTGCCCGCTCATCGCTTCTATGGAAATCTTCTTAGCCGTCACCTTCAGCTTATACGCTTCATCCCGGTTCAAAGGTACGTCTTCCAGCGAATCCACTAATTTCACTTCAATCAGTGCCGTAGATTTTTCATCTACCCTACCGCCCAATGCGGAAATAAAACATCTCCATTCTTCCTGCAAGACAGGAGTGGAAAGGCGCGTCTTGCCCAATGCAAAATGAGCATTCTCTTCTGTAAACCTCTATGGACGGGGCAACAAGCGATAGTCACCCGCCTGCATGGAAATGCAGAAACCGATGTTCGCAAGGAGAAAAACAAGAGATAAGAATAGTCTGTTTCCCATAAAATTCACTTTAAGGTTATCTTCCTAAAATATCGGTCAGCTTAACCGCCTGAAATGTCATGTGCGCCACGCTGCTTTCATAGAGGATACCTACCGTTTCTTTATCCAACATCGTCAGGCAAGAATATCCCCAGCCCTCCTCCGCATCAAGCAGCACCTGATGTTCGGGCAACCAGGTGACACCACCATCCCAACTTGCCTTTATCGTAATGTGATGCCGCCCCTTCTTGGTATCCGGATTGGAGAATAGCAGAATATCTTTCCCATAAATATTTTCATCCGCACGCACGCTGATAAGACTTGCCATACAGACTGATTCCTGCAAAGCACTGCGTGACGATACATGTTCCGTCCATGTACGCCCCAGATCTTTCGTAACAGACACAGCGCGGCTCCCCCCGCGATTATCACGCATATTCAGCATCAGGACTCCCGGTTCCACTTCCGCCACCTGCGCTTCCGTAGTGTTGGTGCGGGCAAGATTATGAAGTTTCCAGTTCTTTCCTCCATCCTTACTATACATGATGCCCGCATTAGGCACACGTGTGGAATCAATAAACTGAATGGGGAAAACCAGTGTGCCGTCCTGCATGGTTATACCGCGTCCGGGACCTTGCAGCAGGAAGTACCAGGAAGGATCTTTCACCTGCTCCGTTATATTAATAGGCTTCGACCATGTCTTTCCGTCATCCGTACTTTTCGCCAGCACCAACTGCGCCGTATGATTCATATCCATGCCCGGATGCGAACCCCACCACGCCCGCTGATTGCCCATACCATGAGTCCATGCTGCGACTATCCAGATGGTATTTGTTTTTGTATCGACCAATATAGCAGGGTCTCCTACCCCATTTTGTGCGGCAGGAAGTCCTCCGTTTTCTCCGAATGACAAAGGAAGGCGCATCTTTTCCCACGTCCGTCCTCCATCCGTACTCCGGCTCAAGCCTACGTCCACATGTTCCTGCAAATCGACACTACTGTTATAGCGCACATCGTAGACCCCTAACAGCGTTCCTTTGTTTGACGTAACCAGTCCCGGAATACGAAAAGCCGCAGAGTTATCATCTCCGGCATGGCGCACGCCCACGCCCACGCGGTGCTCTATCCCCAGAGGAGTAACAAGCTGCAAGGGAGCTTGCCTGCCATCCAAGGTGACTGATACAAGTTCGGCAGATACTTTGGAAAGCAAGGATGCCCCGGACTTCATTTGCAAACTGACCCAGAAGTAGTTGACTCCCGGAAACAGCTTCTGCTTTCCGGCCAGCACCACTTCCCTGCCCGGAGTTCCGGCAGTTTGCGACTTTAGTATTGAATAGGAAAGATTGGCAGCCAGTGTCTTTCCCGGTGTATGGGAAGAGAGATAGGCCACGGGGGCAAAGTGTTTCTTTCTGGAATCCATTATGGCCTCCGTGCCACTATAGTACAATTTGACGGACTGTATTTCCCCAAGATCAGTGTCCTTGGCAAAGCGCAGCACCACTTCATCCAAAGCTGAAGCATTCGCAGATTCCAGACGTAAATAGAAGAGAACATTGTCCTGCCGTTCCAGCAAGACGGGGATTTGCGTTTCCTTTACATAGATAGTATCGGACGCCTGCACGGGACATGAAAACAGGGTGCAACACAAGCAGAAGAACAAAAAGTGTAGTTTTTCCATAAATATAGAGTGATTAAGATTAGGCTGTAAATATACTTTTTTTTTCCATCATACAGCACTATCTTAATCACTTTTTTCCATCTTCCAAAGTAGTTTATCGTTTCTATAGTGGTACTGCAATCTGATTAAAAACAGAACACCTTATTTATTCTCTAAGAAACGTCAGGAAGAAGGTAGTATGAAAACCACGCATGGAGTTCTAAATAAAATCAAGAGTCTGCCACCGGATTAACAAACAGTTCATCCATATATATCGGCGTCTCTGCCTCAAAGGCAACTTTAAGATAGCGAGCATTAACATTTATATCTTCAAATAAAACTCCGTCAATCAAGCGTCATGCTTGGAATTCAAAAAAAGGAAGGAGTATTTTTGATGGATAACAAACGATACGAACCACCATCTTGTGAAACATATAAGCTAACTTTCAAAGGTAACTCTATATTTCCCGATCTATAATTCAGCATGCGCAGTAAAACTTCATGTACACTTGTCTCTTTTTTGCAAATCAACCACCAATTCATGATGACCCTCATTAAATATTACCCAACGGTCATCCTTGACATTTTCTTCGGCAATCAAGCCATCTAATAATGCCAATGGGGTCTTTGCATCCATTACCATTTCAGGTGTTGCACTATTAGCCAATTTGTCCAAGAAAGAAGTTTCAAGCAATTTCCAATATCTTGCACCACGCTTCCAACTCATATAATCTTGAAAAACGCAATTAGACCAGACAGGCTGTCCCAACTGGAAAGAGGATAGCGGATTCTCAATGATACCACAAAACATAAAAGAAACAATATGTTCTACTCCGCTGCAGACGCCGCCGCCTGCTGAGAAAGCAAACGCGAATAAGCAGCCGGTATCAAAGCAGAAGTACGGTCGTTAAGTTCATTTTCCCATGTAAACGTTTCACAATTTGCCCATAAAGCAATATGCAACCTATCATGAATAGCACGTAACTTTTTCCAATTTTCTTTTAGGCGAACCAAAGGAAACTCTTCTCGTACACACCCCACTTCATCTTGATAGGCAATGATATCGACTTTCAATTTTGCCAACTGCTTTTCGTATTCCGGACTATCAAAATCAGAATTCACAATGCCATAGGGAGATATTAATATTTTTTTATCCGGTGTCAACGCACGTGCCCGCATAGTCAGAGCATTGACAGCAAGCACTGCATGCTCTGAAATTATCGGACACAAACAATCCTCAACCGGCAAATACCATCCATAAAGTGCCGGATGCTGACCATACAAATCGGCGAGTTCCTTCATCATTGCTAATTGTCGTTGCTTGATTGCCGGATCTCGCAAATTGTCATCTTGGTCCTTGGCCCAACCCGTACTCATAAACACTTTCATGTTTCGTTTGGCTGCCGCATCCATAATGGCATCTACCGGACTCTTCCTATCTGCCGAGTAAGCCCATGGCATCAGTTTGGAAGGGTAAAAAAGCCTGCCCTTCATTGGCTACAGCCATAAATACCAGATATTCCATACCCATCTGTGCCATTTCTTCCACCTTCGCTTCCCACATACATGGGTCAGTACTATCCACGTTCGGTGGATTGGTATATTTATTGCGCACATCCTGATAGGCTAAATTTATCCAAGTTCCGGTGATGGGTTTCACCGGAACGAGCACATTTGCCGCCATTAATACGGAAGATAACGAGTATATTCCTAAAAATAGCAGTAGTATTATCTGCTTATTGAAAAACATTATTTATTTTCCTTTTTATAAACTTTCACATAATCCACCATAAATGTATCGGGGAGCACAAGCCATTTTCAAGTTTTCCAGTTTTTCAGGAATCTCCATACTCAGAATCATATATTCCTCTATATGAGATAATCCAACTGTTTGTTCATGAAACTTCAATCCGTCAACAAAGAAAGTATATTTATCTTCTGTCCACTCAAGGGCAAATGTATGAAAACCTTCCGACAATCCCTCCAATTCACTAAGCATTTGCTCACTACTTTGCATATTAGGTCCGTAGGCCCAATGCAGGCAACTTGCCACCTTGTTTTCACCCAGTTCCTTGAAATATTCAAAAATGTCTATTTCAGTTCCATAAGTCTCCGGTTCTTCTCCTTCGAATATTTTAGGTGACTGAAACCAGAAAGCGGCCCACGGACCAATGCTATGCTGCAAACGTCCCCTACATTCAAAATAGCCATATTTCGTCATGAAGGTTTCTTGCGTGCCTACCATGCATCCCGTTACACTATCTCCCTTAATATCATACATCAGGAGTAAGTTACCATCTTGCACCTTCACCATAGAAGGGTCATTATACCCTACTCTACGCGCTCCAGTCAAACGAGGCTTCCATTTTGTAGTGTCTAGCTCTGTGCCATCGAAGTTATCCACCCATACCAATTTATAACCATTCTTTTCAGGATTGAAAACTTCTTTTGTCATTGCATTATTTACAGGCACTTTTACCGGCTTCATTTTCTGTGAATTTTGGCAAGCTACTACGCTAACCATAACAATCACACATAAAAATATGATAATCTGTTTCATTGTTTCACTCTTTTCTCATGGACGTTTTCTATTTGCAGCGACTGGTATCCCACCAAACACGAACATTAGCTCCATCACCTTGCCCATTGTTTAACTTAGTAAAGTCTACATTAGGGTTGTTTCTTTTCTCATCATCCGGATAAGACACTTTTTTTTATAAATTCACCCTCTTTCAATGCAGACTCAACATTTACTATAACAGGAGTCAAATCAGGATAACCGGTACGTCGGAACTCAGCCCAGCCTTCATGTCCCAATGGAAATACAGCCAACCATTTCTGAGTTATAATCTTCTTTAGATTCTTTTCAAAATCTCCTGACTGATCCCATGCTACAGCACCTGTCATAATATAAGTGTTATCATTATCACTGCTGTACAGGGAGCGATCAACACCTTCACGAGCCTCAGCCAAAGAAGCCCGAATGCCATCTTCATAATTAGTTTTAGCATTACCTGCACCTACCCAACCACGCAATGCAGCCTCCGCTTTCAAAAAACAGACTTCGGAATAACGCATAACCGGATAACGCTTCTCTACACGTTCACCATAAGCATGAGAGATGCCTTTGGAATTCCAATTGGGATACAGCATCAAACCATTAACAGTGGAATAGTCTCCATAAGTCAAGTCATTCTCACCGTGCCAGTCAGCATAGGCCAATCCGTTAGGAGCACCTATATATTCGGGACCTTTACCCGTTTTTACAAAAGCAGACGTTTTACCGGCATACAGTACTTCACGAGGGTCTACTACCGTACTTTCTTTCTCCAATATATTAATCAACGTGGCACTCAGTACATATTCTTCCCAATCAACAGAGACCCACAGCGGATAACCTAAACTACTCCAGTCCGCCCCGTCCGTCCTATGAGTGGCTCCATCTTCCATCGTTTCCATTACACCTGCGGCCAATGCAGCTTCACCTTCCTGCTTAGCTTTCTCCGGATCAATAAAAGAAATACGCATCGCACAGCGCAAACGCAAAGAATTAGCAAATTTAATCCATTTCTGAACATCACCAGAATACAGATAATCAGAAGAAGATATATCAACCTGAACCCCTAAATCACTTTTCAGTATATTCACAGCCTCTGTCAATTCTCTAAACATATCATAATAAACTTCCTTTTGAGTATCAAAATTGGGCTTTTCAATTCCTTTACCCGCTTCAAAATAAGGTATATCACCGTAAGTATCAGTCAATTTAGAGAAAGCAAGCGCTTGCATGATGCGCATCATTTGGAACTCTGCAACACATTTGGGATTATCATCCATTACTTTTTCTACTTCTACCACATTCTTTACTACACGCCAATAGTAAGGACTCCATAAACCTCCGGAAGTCCAACTATCATTATATTGATAGCGAACCGATGACATATCGGAAGCCAAATATTGAGACCACAGCCCTACTCCCAATACATGACCAAGTTCATAAGGCTCATGATAAACATCAGCAGCAGCCCATGTTACATAAGGAAACACCAAGTCCGGACTAATCACGGAGGATTTCTTTGGATTCTTATTCAAATCTTCAAAGCCATCAGTACAGCCAACCATGAGCACAGACAGCAATCCTATAACAAGGATATTTCTAACTATATTTTTCATAATTCAAACTTTAAAATTTAATATTCAGATTAAAACCAAAACTTCTCGTCGGAGGCATAGAAGTATTTTCAAATGCCTGTGCATAGTCCGAACGAGAGTTTGCACCTTCGGGATTACCTGGTGTATTTTTATGAAAAAAGAAAAGATCACGACCTACAACAGAGAATTTTATACTCTGCAACGGAGTCTTAAGCAACCATCTCTTCGGAATGTTCCATCCCAAAGACATCTCACGCATCTTTACGTAAGAACCATCGTACAAGAATTCTTCGGTAACGCCTCCTGCGCCTCCCACCTCTTCATAGAAGTCCTGCGCTGAAATTTCTTTTGCATTCGCGATACCAGTATTTACATTAACGCCACGTACCACCATACCACCGTCACGATAAGCCAATGTTCGGGTAGAATTACCACTGGCACAAGCTATGGCATCGGTCATGGAGATAACGTCACCACCCTGTTTTACATCGATCAGCATGCTGAAAGACAAGTCTTTCCAACGCAAAGTAGATTGTATAGACCCCGTCCAATCAGGCATCATATTACCTACAATCCGGTCGCTTTCATAAAGAGGAAGCCCTCTATCATCCACCAATACTTCACCTGCTTCATTGCGCTTATAAGCTTTACCTATAATATCACCAAATTTTTCACCTTCACGTACTACTACAGTTCCGATACTGGTACCTCCCAGCTCAAAACGCTTAATATCCGGGTGAAGTTCCTCACAACGAGAAGTACTCATACCCCAATTTAAAGTTAAATCCCATTGCCAGTCCTGCATCCGTATAGGGGTGCCATTCAACATAATCTCGACTCCATGGCTACTCATCTTTCCGGCATTAATCAGCTTATTGATGTAACCAGTAGATGCAGATACCGGGATATTCATAATCTGATTCGTAGTTTCTGTTTTATAGTAAGTAAAGTCCAAACCTATACGACCTTGAAACATACGCATATCCAAACCAGCCTCCCAAGATTGAGTAGATTCCGGCTTTAAAGTAGATAAAGGTTGCGTCATTGGAGCTGTGGAAACCATTGTAGGAGACATCAACGCCCACGTATTATAAGTTGCCGTCAGGACATAAGGATCAGTATCATTACCGACTTTGGCCCAAGAACCACGAACTTTCAAGAAAGATATTTCTTCGGGCATATCTATTAATTGAGAGATGACCCCACTCAAGCTGACAGAAGGATAGAAATAAGACCAATTGTCCTTGGGTAAAGTAGAAGACCAATCATTACGAGCTGTAACATCTACAAAGACAGCGCTCTTATACCCCAACTGCGCATTTCCTAATACAGAATTTACTTTTTTTACGCCCCAAATATTCTTCCGGTGTAATCGTACTACTATTCGATAAGGAAATGAGACCAGCCATCTTGAAACGTCCACTCAATACGTTCAAACGCTTATCTCTTTCATTACGGAAAGCGGTTCCGACATTTGCCAATACAGAAAAATCACCAAAAGTTTTATTGAAGTTCAACAGAAAATCAGCATTGATTTCACTCAAATTCTGCTCATAAACCATCAGTTGATTGGAAGCTGTACCAAAGTAGAACGGTATCATGAGACGTGTATCAGAGCTAAACATATCCATACCGATTTTAGCATTCAACCGCAGCCATTCCGTAAAAATAAGAGAACCATTCAATTGTCCGATCAGACGGTCTTTCACATCATAATTACCATTTCCTTTATAGGTATAGACATACGGATTTATATAATTTTTATCGTCACCCGCCCAATTTATGACACTACCGTTCAAGCCTTCTGGATTCTTCAAATCAGCCAAGCGAATGCTTTTGGCATTCTTATAAATTGACTTCCCACACCATAAAGCCCCTGATCCGGACGATTATTCGCTTTCTGATGAATATAGCTGGCTTTCATACCCAATTCCAACCACTTATTGCTAAATGTGATATTAGCGTCAATATACTGCCTTCTCAAAGAGTTGTCCGGTGTTATTCCATTATTTCTAGAGTCCGTATAGGCTAAACGGCCGGTCATCGACTTGCCGCCACCTGATATTGCAATACTATTGTTTACGTTAGTACCCGTACGATAAAAAGTCCAACAATTGACTACCTTGCGAGAGCATCGGATAAGAAGAATAACTGGCATCACCACCATTTACTTGCCGCCAATTCTCAATCATTTGTCCTTCCATTTTCGGTCCCCAACTACTTTTTGAGTTGAGCGAAAACTCTCCATGCGAACCTTGCCCATATACATTCTGCAAATCATAAGCCTCATAAGCAGTAGTAAGATTTACAGTACCATTATATTCTATAGATAGAGGCTGCTCCAACTTACCTTTCTTTGTAGTAATCAAAATGGCACCATTCTGTGCACGACTACCGTACATAGCAGCTGCATTAGCTCCTTTCAGAACCGAAATACTCTCAATATCTTCCGGATTGATTTCGGATGCACCGCCTGAATATTCCGAATATCCATATTCAGTCACAACACCGGAACCACCGATATTATCATTAATAGGAACTCCATCTACTACCCAAAGTGGTTGATTCTTTCCACTCAACGAAGTCAAGCCACGCAAAACCACACGAGTAGAACCTCCCAAATCATTACCACTTGAAGAAATTTGTACCCCGGCAATCTTGCCATGCAGCATATTCGATACACTTTCTGTACGAGTTTCAATCAAATTATCTGTTTTAATTTCCTGCATAGCATATCCCAAAGCTTTCTTCTCACGTTTAATACCCATCGCTGTTACTACAACTTCATCCAATTCCTCCACATCCGGAGATAAAACGACATTAATCTGTTGTTTGTCACCAACAAGTATTTCAATCGTTTTATAGCCGATAAAAGAGACCTGCAAAATAGCATTAACTGGTACATCCAGAGAGAAATGCCCATCAATATCCGTTATCACCCCCGTAGACGTTCCTTTTACCAAAATATTGGCTCCAATAATTGTCTCACCCAGATTATCCGCAACGACACCCGAAATTTTCTTAACTTGCTGCTGCATTATATTATCCTTTGAGGATAAAGTATCAAATGCCTTCACTGGCATTGCACAATAAAAAGACAGACATACGCATATCCCCACAGAACGAACTGTCTTGGGTATAGCAATCTGCCACACACTTTCCATAGCTGAATAAGATTTCATACTTTTATACGATTTTAATTAAGTAAATAATATATCATGAATTATTTGAAATATTCTTCATATTTATGCTGCAATTCCTTTGCTACATCGACCGAACTTTCACCGGACATTTGACGGAAATTCTGTTTCTGAGAAGTCCACTCATACTCAAACTGGGTAATCTGTTTATAAAACGCTTTTGCATCAAAATCTTGGTTAACCTCCATCGCAGCAAGTACTGCCGTTGTAAATCGCTTCCAACGTTCTCGATAAAAAGATTTTGTTAATCCTCCCCATCCGCGGCTAGCGTAATCATTTAATTGTGTCGCTTTTTGTCCCCACACGGTAAGAATAGTGCGTGCGTTATTTTCATAATAATCTTGTTCGGCATTATCCTTCCCCAGCATTCTTGCATCATTAATCCATTTTCCAATGGAGAGGTTTGTCTCACAAGAAAGCAACCGATCTATGTCTAATAAAAGAGTATCCATTTTACAGGCCCATCGCTGCGCCTCTTCTCTATTTTTCTGCTTGTAACTGGCAGTAAATTCGGCTCGGAACCGAGAGAACAGATTCCCCTAACACTTGTCGACCAACATTAGCCACATCGTAGTGATAATCATCATCAGATACATCTGATGCTTGAAGCAACTCTTGCCAAACTTCCCATAAGTCTATTGTCATAAGCAATATCCGGATATGTACACCAACCATCAACTCCTTCCAATAGAGGACGTGCATTCGTAAGTACAGCTTGTCCGCAAGAAGCCTTCTGTATATAAATATTCTTATACAATAAATTCCAAGCGTTTAAAATATGTTCACTTCGATTACCTCCACGGCACATAGCCCAACTTTTAACCCAGTCGGCAGCAATAACAGAATGACTCCATGCTTTTGCAAACACATATTCATACATTACCGGATTCACATCCAGCCCTTCCTGTGTGGCCCCCAATCCAAATACATGGTTTCCACCTTCTGCAAAAAGCCGACTTATTTTTTGATCCGTATCATTCAGATTACCTGCAAGCATCGTGTTGCCACCAAAATTACCCAAGTAACACCAAATGTAAGGTTTCCCATAAAATCGTTCCGTATCTCTCCAAATTTCTTGCTCATCACAATAGTAATCCAACAAAATCAATTTACCTTCAGGTACAGCA